>OKWT01000142.1_pt1 | contig 29435 bp, 27 predicted proteins | sample 1607131 | NCBI WGS metagenome assembly OKWT01 (sample SAMN07501045, study PRJEB24779) | human gut metagenome
ATTATGTGGAAATCAATTTCTCAAGTCTTAGCTGATCAATTTGGTGCTTACTATAACATCAAAGAAAAAAACAAAGTTCCTGGTGGCGAAGTGAATGAAACTTGGCTTATTACGGATGGAATCCAACCTGTCTTTGTTAAAGTGAATGAACGGTCTTATCGTTCAATGTTTCGTGCTGAGGCTGATCAATTAAACCTACTAGACAAAACCAATACAATCCGACTTCCACAAGTGTATGGCGTAGGCTGTTCTCAAAATCATAGTTTCTTATTGTTAGAAGCACTTCCTATTACTCAACAAACTGATGCCACCGCACATTTTGGCGAAGAATTAGCAAAACTTCATCAAGTATCCGGTACTAAAAACTATGGTTTAGATTTTGATACTTGGCTTGGTCCTGAGTATCAACCTAACAAATGGAATGGGAGCTGGGCGAAATTCTTTGCAGAACAACGCATTGGATGGCAATTACAGCTTTGCAAAGACAAAGGTTTAGATTTTGGCGATCTTGATTTAATAACTGAGAAAGTAAAACAAAAGCTTGCAAAACATAATCCGAAACCCTCTTTGTTACATGGTAACTTATGGATTGAAAATACGGCTGTTGTAGGTAACCAAACCTTTACTTATGACCCTGCTTGCTACTGGGGGGATAGAGAATGTGATTTAGCATTCAGTGAACTATTCCAACCTTTCTCGCCTGAATTCTATGAAATTTATGACCGCACTTTCCCGCTTGATAAAGAAGGTTTTGAAGAAAGAAAACACCTTTACCAGCTCTATTATTTACTCAATTTCAGCCATCGTTTTAATGGAAGTTATATCAACTTAACCACTAAATTGATTGAAGAACTTTTACTTGAATAATTTCTTAACATAAAATAAAAAAGAGCGTAATTTTTATTACGCTCTTTTGTCTTCTCTATCTAATTATTTTTGATAAAGAGGTGCTGGACCTTGAGTTCCGCCGTTAGTTTGACCACCTTCTTGTAATTTTAATACAGAACCAGAAGCAGTGATTTCTACACGACGGTTTGGACGTAAACAGTCTTTCTCAGCTTTACTTGCGTGTTTGTAACCATTACAAGCTTTAACTTGTGGCACTTTACCGTAACCAACAGCTGTAATTTCAGATGTTACACCATCTTCAACTAAACGAGCTTTAACACGGTTTGCACGACGTTGAGAAAGATCTAAGTTGTAAGCATCAGAACCTAAACGGTCAGTATAACCTGCAACTTTAACTTCTTTAGCACCAGTTTCTTTTAATTGTGCTGCAACGTTATCAACAACTTCTTTACCACGTGGAGTTAAAGTATCTTTATCGAAGTCGAATAAGAAGTCACCACTTAAAGTAAATGCTGAGTTGCCGTTACAACCATTTGGATACCAGAAGAAGCTTTGAGCATTGTGGTTTTTGTCAAATAATACTTTGTATTGACAAATTTTGTGAACACCATTTTCACGATAGTTGAACACATAATCCCACTCTTCAACACCATATAAACCTTCAGAGAAGTGTGGACGACCGATTAGGTTATATAATTGGTCTTTGTTCATACCACGTTCGATCATACGAACGTTATCCCAGTTTGGCCATGAACCAAATTGGCTACCATCATGGTTGAAACCAGCTTTATCAATCTTAGGCCATACGAGTTGTGGTACTTGTTGACCATCAACTTCTTTATATTCTGGAGTACCAGCTTCTGTAACTTTGCTTAAGTTACCACAAGCAGCAACTGTCGCTACTGCTACTGCAGATAATAAAATACGAGATAATTTCATTTCTTTACCTTTTTACTGTTAAGGTGCAATCCTTGCAAGAAGAACCTACACAACTAAACTTTATAAATTTTACAAATAAAACTATAAAAAGTTTCATGACGTATGGTAGTCATAATTCTTTAACTTGTAAATAAAAAAACATTAAAAAATGATTTTTTATGGAACTTTTTTGTAAAGTTGTGTAAAGAGTTGTCAAATAAGTAAATTTTTTTCTTATTGAATAAAATTCTGCCCATTTTTTGTTAAATTTCGATGGATAATTCCCTCGATACTCTCTTCAGCTTGCTTACCTATTTTTTGTAAAAGTGGCTTTTTCACTTTATATTTCACTGAGATCACAGACTTATCTTTCATTTTTTCAAGAATAATATCATCACTGGTTGCTAACTCATCAACTAGCTGAAGCTCTAGCGCTTGCTGACCGAACCAATGCTCACCAGTTGCGACTTTATCCACATCTAAGTGCGGTCGATTTTGAGCCACAAATTGCTTAAATAATTGATGGGTTTCTTCAAGTTCGGCTTGGAATTTCTGTTTTCCTTTTTCAGTATTTTCACCTAATACTGTAACGGTGCGTTTAAATTCTCCGGCTGTCATCACATCAACATCGACATCATGTTTTTTTAATAAACGATGAATATTCGGAATTTGCGCAACCACACCAATAGAACCTATAATCGCAAAAGGTGCGGAAACAATTTTATCTGCCACACAAGCCATCATATACCCACCACTTGCAGCGACCTTATCTACTGCAACAGTTAATTTAATCCCTTTTTGTTTTAAACGAGCTAACTGTGAAGCAGCTAAGCCATAACCATGAACAACACCACCTGGGCTTTCTAGGCGTAGTAAGACCTCATCATCAACTTTTGCTACATTAATAATTGCCGAAATTTCCTCTCGAAGTGCGGTTGTTTCTGATGCCGAAATATCACCTTTAAAATCGAGCACATAAACACAAGGTTTAGGTGTTTCTTTCTCACCATTTTTTAATTTCGCTTTTAACGCCTTTGCTTCTTGCTTTTTCGCTTTTTTCTCCGCTTTTTCTGCTTGTTTAAGTTCTTCTTCTGAAAGCTGGAAATCGCGTAAGTGCTTTACTGTTTCCTTAAATTCTTCTGAAAGATCTGTCACGACCAACTCACCATGATGTGTTGCATTACGCTGTTTTGCCGAAATAATCATTGCTACAATAGCAACAATCACAAGCAAAATCGTTAAAATCTCCAAAATAAAAATGCCATAGCCGATCAAAATATCAGACCACATAGTTTTCTCCTAAAATAAAGTGAAGGCATTATTTTACTGTGCAAGCCTGATTTACACTAACTTTTTATGGAAAATTTTGCGATTTAAGGTAAACTAACACGGTTTTATTGCCTAATTTATAATGAATTACAGAGGTTTATATGTCTAAAGTTGCATCTATTGTTGATGTGTTACAAGGTAAAATCGCTATTGGCGAAAAAGTTACCGTACGCGGCTGGGTTCGTACCCGTCGTGATTCTAAAGCTGGTCTTTCTTTCCTCGCTGTTTATGACGGCTCTTGCTTTAATCCTATTCAAGTCATCGTTAATAACGATATTGAAAATTATGAAAGTGAAGTATTGCGCTTAACAACGGGGTGCTCTGTGATCGTAACAGGTACCATTGTTGAGTCACCTGCTGAAGGTCAAGCTGTTGAACTTCAAGCTGAAAAAGTAGAAGTGACAGGGTTTGTAGAAGATCCTGATACTTATCCAATGGCTGCAAAACGTCACTCAATTGAGTACTTACGTGAAGTGGCACACTTACGTCCACGTACCAATATTATCGGTGCTGTGGCGCGTGTTCGTCACTGCTTAGCACAAGCAATTCATCGTTTCTTCCATGAACAAGGTTTTTACTGGGTCGCTACCCCATTAATTACCGCTTCAGACACTGAAGGTGCGGGTGAAATGTTCCGTGTTTCAACCCTTGATTTAGAAAACCTTCCTCGTGGTGAAGATGGTAAAGTCGATTTCAGCCAAGACTTCTTCGGGAAAGAATCATTTTTAACGGTTTCTGGCCAATTAAACGGTGAGACTTACGCGTGTGCATTAAGCAAAATCTATACTTTCGGTCCAACATTTCGTGCTGAAAATTCAAATACAACTCGTCACCTTGCAGAATTCTGGATGGTTGAACCTGAAGTTGCATTTGCAACACTTGCTGATAATGCGAAATTAGCAGAAGACATGTTGAAATACGTTTTCCGCGCCGTGCTTGCTGAACGTAAAGATGACTTGAAATTCTTTGAAAAACATGTAGATAAAGATGTTATTACTCGTTTAGAAAACTTTGTAAACTCTGATTTTGCTCAAATCGACTATACCGATGCGATCGACGTGTTATTAAAATCAGGTAAGAAATTCGAATTCCCTGTTTCTTGGGGGATCGATTTATCTTCTGAACATGAACGTTTCTTAGCAGAAGAATATTTCAAATCACCTGTTGTCGTGAAAAACTATCCGAAAGATATCAAAGCCTTCTATATGCGTTTAAATGACGATGGCAAAACTGTAGCGGCAATGGATGTTCTCGCACCTGGAATTGGTGAAATTATCGGTGGTTCACAACGTGAAGAACGTTTAGACGTATTAGATAAACGTATGGAAGAAATGGGCCTAAATCCTGAAGATTACTGGTGGTATCGTGATCTTCGTAAATATGGTACTGTACCACATTCAGGTTTCGGTCTTGGTTTTGAACGCTTAATTGTTTATGTAACTGGCGTACAAAATATTCGCGATGTGATTCCATTCCCTCGTGCACCAAGAAATGCAAATTTCTAAAAATATTGTTTAAATTGACCGCACTTTCTTTAAAGTGCGGTCATCATTTTAGGCGATAAATTTATCCCCTATTTTATTTATTGTGTTTGAATCAATCTTTCAAATACATCATATTAAGGAAAGTAGAAATGGACAAAATTAAACAACTCTTTGCAAACAACTATAGCTGGGCGCAAAGAATGAAAGAAGAAAATTCCACTTATTTTAAAGAACTTGCCGATCACCAAACACCTCATTATCTTTGGATTGGCTGCTCTGATAGCCGTGTTCCTGCTGAAAAACTCACAAATCTTGAACCGGGCGAATTATTTGTTCATCGTAATGTTGCTAACCAAGTTATTCATACGGATTTTAACTGCCTTTCAGTTGTACAATATGCCGTTGATGTACTCAAAATTGAACATATTATTATTTGCGGTCATACAAATTGTGGTGGTATTAAAGCAGCGATGCAAGATCACGATCTAGGGTTAATCAATAACTGGTTGCTCCATATTCGTGATATTTGGTTTAAACACGGGCATCTATTAGGCAATCTTTCAGCAGAAAAACGTTCAGATATGCTCACTAAATTAAATGTTGCAGAGCAAGTTTATAACCTAGGACGCACATCTATCGTAAAAAGCGCTTGGGAACGTGGACAAAAACTCTCCCTGCATGGCTGGGTATATGATGTAAATGATGGATTCTTAGTTGATCAAGGTGTAATTGCAACAAGCCGAGAAACCCTTGAAATCTCTTATCGCAATGCCATTGCTCGTTTATCTAGCCTAGCGGAAGAGGATATCCTGAAAAAAGAGCTCTCTGAAAACGAAGAATAAAAAAGTGCGGTTAAAATCTAATAAGTTTTAACCGCACTTTTACTTTTTATTTAAAGTTGCTATTTAACTAATTCTGTCTGCATATACATTAAGCGATCAATATTCGTTAAATAATGTCCTAACTCTTGGGATTCTGGTTTATGGATATAAGGAATTTTTCCTAATAATGGTGCATCAATCTGAGCTTCTAAAATATCTACCACCTCTTTATAATGCCCTAAACAAGGGTTAATTCGATTTGCAATCCAGCCTAATAAAGGAACGCCAAGCTGTTTAATCACTTGAGCTGTCAGCAATGCATGGTTAATACAGCCTTCTTTGATACCAACAACCAACACAACAGGCATTTTATGCTCAACAACCCAATCAGCAAAACTCTTACCTTCTGCCATTGGTGTGAGTAACCCAAATGAACCTTCCACGACAACAGATTGATATTTTTTCACTAATGTCGTTAAAGTCTGATCAATCTTGCTTAATTTAATGCGTGATTTATCGCGAGTCAGCATCGGCAAGGAATGAGCAAAAGTATAGCTATTTACTTCTTGATAAGATACTGGCTCATTCGTTGCATCCATTAAAGCTAACACATCTGAATTATTTTCAGCATCATAATCTGTTTGGGATTCATTAGACTGATTTTCGACAGGATAAATACCCTCTTCACAGCTACAAGCAATCGGCTTATAACCCACAATTCGTACGCCCTTTGCTTGTAATGCCTGAATAATGGCACGACAGGCGGTGGTCTTACCCACGTCAGTATCTGTACCTGCCACAAAGAAACTACTCATTTTTATTCTCCTTTTAAAAGTGCGGTCAATTCTAAAGGAGTTTTTTGAAGAAAATATTGAGATAAAGCAAGATTTGGATATTTTTAGGAAAAAATAAAAGGCTTATTTGATCTCACTCAAACTATTAAACAAGCCATCATCTTGTTTTGGCATTTGGAGATAAAATCCTTGTTGAGTAATTTTTTCCATTACCTCGTTTTTATCCGCATGAACAAGCAGTTTGCTTCCCTTCAAATTAAATGGCATAAGAAACTGAGGCTTACCAAAACTTTGCATTAATACCTCTGGTACAGCTGAAAAATCATCCCGTTTCGAAATATAGAGGTAGCAGCCTGGCTTACGTAAACTTTTATAAATCGCACATAACATCTTATTACTCCAAAAGAAAAACCTACCAGATAATCTCTGATAGGTTTTCATTTTACAAAAGTTTAATTATTTAGTCACAGCATCTTTCACTTCAGCTGCTTTGTCAGATGTAGCATTTTTTGCTTCAGCCGCTTTATCCGCTGCCGCATCTTTTGTTTCTGAAACTGAGTTTTTTGCTGCTTCCATTTTAGAAGACATTGCGTCTTTTGCTTCAGCCATTTTATCTGCTGCTGCATCTTTCATTTCAGCTGCTTTATCTACTACAGCATCTTTTGTTTCTGAAGCTGAGTTTTTTGCGGCTTCCATTTTAGAAGACATTGCTTCTTTTGCTTCAGCCATTTTATCTGCTGCAGCATCTTTCATTTCAACTGCTTTATCTGCTGCAGTATCTTTTGCTTCAGAAGCTGCATTTTTTACTTCTTCCATTTTAGAAGACATTGCATCTTTTGCCTCAGCCATTTTATTCGCAGCAGCATCTTTCATTTCAGAAGCTTTATCAGCTACTGCTTCTTTTGTTTCAGCCATTTTATTTGCAGCTGAATCTTTTGCATCAATTGCCGCATTTTTAACATCAGTTGCAACTTCTTTTGCTGCATCTTTAACATCAGTTGCAGCTTCTTTTGCTGCATCTTTAACTTGTGTTGCTGCATTTGCTGTTGCATCTTTTGCTGCTTCAACTTTTTGAGCTGTTTCTTGTTTATCGAAACAACCAGTTACGGCTAAAGATGCACCTAATACTAATACGGCTAATACTGATTTTTTCATTGTCATTCTCCATTTTATAATTAAGAATTAATCCAAAGCTATTTGCTTTGTGTGATCTAGTTTACGTAAAAAAACTTAAAATAAAACATCTTCCAAAAAAATTTACATTTCTAAAGATATAGTTTTTTTATAATACCTCTCTAAAACAACTATAACCACATGAACTTAAAAGACTTGTAAAAAAGTTCATTATAAAAATTTTATTTTTTGTAAAGATAAAAAATTACTTTTTTGTGTTTTTTTTGAACAACCCAACTCAATTAATTTGAATAATCCTTAATCATTGCTTTTACTTTTCAGTTACTTTTTTACGGCTGCAGATTGATCTTTTGTTTCAGAATCTACATTTTTTACATCCTCTGCTTTAGAGCACACAGCATCTTTTGCTTCAGTCATTTTATTTTCCGCAACATGTTTAACATAGTTAGCTGCTGCAACCACAGCATCTTTAACTTGTACTGCCGCGCTTACTGTTGCATCTTTTGCAGCTTCAACTTTAGAAGACATTACATCTTTTGCCACTGAAAGCGAATCTTTTACTTCAGCAACTTTATCTTCGACAGCTTCTTTTGCTTTTACAGCTTTATCTTCAGCTGCATCTTTTAGCTCAGATGCTTTATCTGCAGCTTCATCTTTTGCTTCTGAAACTACTTTTTTCACTTCTGATGCTTTATCTTCCACCGCATCTTTTACTTCTGAAGTCGCTTCTTCTGCTTCTACAGCTTTATCTTCAGCCGCATCTTTCACTTCAGCAGCTTTATCTTCAGCTTCATCTTTTAACTCAGCCGCTTTATCAGCAGCTTCATCTTTTGCTTCAAAAACTGCATTTTTTACTTCAGCAACTTTATCTACAACTGCATCTTTGAATTTAACTACTTTGTCTACAACTGTATCTTTTGCTTCTGAAGCCGCTTCTTTTGCTTCTACAGTTTTATCTTCAGCTGCATCTTTTAGCTCAGATGCTTTATCTGCAGCTTCATCTTTTGCTTCTGAAACTGCTTTTTTTACTTCTTTTGCTTTATCTTCAGCCGCATCTTTCACTTCAGCAGCTTTATCTTCAGCTTCATCTTTTAACTCAGCCGCTTTATCAGCAGCTTCATCTTTTGCTTCAAAAACTGCATTTTTTACTTCAGCAACTTTATCTACAACTGCATCTTTGAATTTAACTACTTTGTCTACAACTGTATCTTTTGCTTCTGAAGCCGCTTCTTTTGCTTCTACAGTTTTATCTTCAGCTGCATCTTTTAGCTCAGATGCTTTATCTGCAGCTTCATCTTTTGCTTCTGAAACTGCTTTTTTTACTTCTTTTGCTTTATCTTCAGCCGCATCTTTCACTTCAGCAACTTTGTCTTCAGCTGCATCTTTTAGCTCTGCTGCTTTATCTGCCGCTTCATCTGTAGCTTCTGAAACTGTTTTTTTCACTTCTGATGCTTTATCTTCGACGGCTCTTTTTACTTCAGAAAATTTGTCATCGATTGCTTTTTTCATTTCAGTAGCTTTATCATCGATTGCTTCCTTTGCTTCAGAAACTGCTTTTCTTACTTCAGATACTTTATCTTCAGTTACATCTTTCACTTCAGTAGCTTTGTCTTCAACCACTTCTTTTGCCTCAGACGCTTTATGTGTCACAGCATCTTTAATGTAGTTAGCCGCTGCAAATAATGCATCTTTAACTTGTGTTGCAGCATTCACTGTCGTATCTTTTACTTCAGTTGCTTTATCTCCGATTTTATTGTTCATAGCTACTCCCCTTGTGTCATTATGATGGCTTAATTTAAGCTATTCATTTATAGCTCATTTTCAGTCTATCAAAAAAATTTTAAAAAAACACCTAAAAATATACATTTTTAGGTGTTGCTTATTTTTGACTGCTTTTAAAAAGTAAATCATATAAACTTTGTTTTTCGTATTTTAGCCATTCTATTTTGGATAATGGAAAGCTTCAATGGTGCCTTTTTCACCATTCCACTCAATTTGAACAATCGTTGAAGGGTAAAAACTAATTGGATTTCGCTTACCGTAAAGCTCTGAAACAATACTGCCTACTAAAGGTAAATGAGAAACGAGTAAAACACTTTCAGTACCTTCTTCTTGCAAAACAGATAGATAATCAGCTACCAATGTAGCATTACCATAAGGTGTAATCCCACTCCAAATTTCAATATCATTAAGCGTGTTACCTAAGGCTGAATTTACAAGCTCAAACGTTTCTTGTGCTCTTACATAAGGGCTGACAATTACTTTTTGAACTGAAAGTGCGGTTGAATTTAGATGAGTTTTAAGCCATTGTCCCTGTAATATCGACTGTTTTCGACCGTAGTCATTTAAATGCCGAGCCTCATCGGATGAAGCGATAACTTCGGCTTCTCCATGACGCATAATAAAAATTTTCATGTATTGGCTTTCCTAAAAATAATAAAGATAATTCTATGGATCAAAAATGGGGGCAAGCCCCCACTCAATTAATTTGCTTTCACTGCTTCTGCAATTTCTTCTGCACATTGTTTTGCAAGTGCACCGTCTTCACATTCGACCATAACACGAATCAGTGGCTCTGTACCAGACTTACGCAGTAAAATTCGGCCTTTGCCTTCTAAGCGTTTTTCCACATCAGCGGCTACGGCTTTTACTGCTTCACTTTCTAACGGATTTGTACCACCTGCAAAACGAACATTAATCAGGACTTGAGGGAATAATTTCACCGCACTTGCAAGCTCGTTTAAGGATAAACGATGTTGAACCATTGCACTTAATACGGCTAATGAGGCAATAATACCATCACCTGTCGTGTTTTTATCCGCGATAATGATATGGCCAGAGTTTTCTCCACCTAACGTCCAGTTATGTTCTACCATTTTTTCTAGCACATAACGGTCGCCAACGTTAGCACGCACAAAAGGTACACCTAACATTTTTAACGCAATTTCTAGGCTCATATTACTCATTAATGTGCCGACTACGCCACCTTTTAATTGACCTGAACGTAAAGCTTCACGAGCAATAATGAAAAGGATTTGGTCACCATCTACTTTATTACCTAAGTGATCCACCATCATAATACGGTCACCATCACCATCATAAGCGAGACCAACATCCGCTTTAGTTTCAAGCACTTTTTCCTGTAACGCTTTTACATCGGTTGCACCACATTTTTCATTGATATTGATTCCGTTTGGATCAGTACCAATTTCAATCACTTCCGCGCCTAATTCACGTAATACATTTGGCGCAATATGATAGGTCGCACCATTTGCGCAATCCACCACAATTTTATAACCATCTAAACCAAGATGTGCAGGGAAAGTGCTTTTACAAAATTCAATATAACGTCCTGCGGCATCACTGATACGGCTTGCTTTACCTAAATCAGCAGACTCCACACAATCCATTGGCTGATCAAGCATGGCTTCAATCGCTTCTTCAATATCATCTGGTAATTTTGTGCCTTGTGAAGAGAAGAATTTAATTCCATTATCATAATAAGGGTTATGTGATGCAGAAATGACAATACCCGCTTCTAAACGGAACGTGCGGGTTAAATACGCCACGGCAGGTGTTGGCATTGGGCCGGTAAATGCAGCAGTTAAGCCAGCGGCAGCCAAACCTGCTTCAAGAGCAGATTCCAACATATAACCTGAAATACGAGTATCTTTTCCGATTAATACTGTGCGAGAACCTTGTGAAGCTAAAACCTTACCCGCAGCCCAACCTAATTTCAATGCAAAATCAGGCGTGATTGGATAAGTACCCACTTTACCGCGTACGCCATCTGTACCAAAATATTTACGATTTGCCATATTTATTCCTTAATAAATTGAATAATTGATGTTGCAGAAATCATTTACTCTACAACATATAAAATCTGTTACTTTCTTACGCCTGTTGCGTTGCTTGCCATACTTTCAAAGCATCTGCCGTTGCAGCCACATCATGTACGCGTAAAATTGTCGCACCATTTTGTGCAGCAATTAATGCGCCAGCTACACTTCCCACAACACGTTCAGTTACGGGTTTATCTAATACGGCACCAATCATCGATTTACGTGAAAGCCCTGCTAAAACAGGATATCCACTTTCACAAAAGTGAGCTAACTGCTGTAAAAGCTTATAATTATGCTGTACAGTCTTACCAAAACCAAAGCCCATATCCCAAATGATATTTTCTTTAGCGATTCCCGCTGCTAAACAAGCTTGAGTTCTATCAGTTAAAAACTGATAAACATCTTGAACCACATCATCGTAATGTGGATTAGTTTGCATTGTACGAGGTTGTCCTTGCATGTGCATAATACAAGTTGGTAAATTCAACTGTCCTGCTATTTCTAGTGCACCAGGTTCACGTAGCGCACGAATATCATTGATTAAATCCATACCGACCTTAGCCGCTTCTTGCATCACAATTGCTTTAGAAGTATCCACTGAAATCCAACAATCAAAACATTTTTGCACGGCTTCAACCAAAGGTATCACCCGTTGCAATTCTTCAGTTTCAGACACTTCCTCTGCCATCGGACGAGTTGACTCGCCGCCAATATCAATAATTGTTGCACCTTCTTTCAGCATTTTTTCAACTTGAAATAATGCTTTGTCTAGACTGAAAAACTGCCCGCTATCAGAAAATGAATCAGGTGTGAAATTCAAAATTCCCATAATTTGGGGGAATGATAAATCTAGACATTTGTTATTAGCATAAAGTTTCATAAAGTGCGGTCAATTTTTAAATCAAATTTGAAAGGTTAGATTATAACGGAATATAGTAATGAAAAGAATGAAATAATAAATAAAAAGCCTTCCAAATTAGGAAGGCTTTAATTTTATGCTTCAGAATCTTCTGAATGATTAACCGCACTATCAGTTTTTTCTTCCTGCGGTTTTGCTGTTGGTTTCGTGTCTTTGTTATCTTCCCAACCTGATGGCGGGGTAACAGGTTCACGATTCATTAGCTGTTTGATTTGTTCTTCTTCAATGGTTTCATATTTCACTAACGCATCTTTCATGGCGTGAAGAATATCCATATTGTCGATCAAAATCTGTCTTGCTCTCGCATAGTTACGATTTACAATCGCACGCACTTCTTCATCAATTGCATGTGCTGTTTCGTCAGACATATGTTTTGCTTTCGCCATTGAGCGCCCTAAGAACACTTCGCCTTCATCTTCGGTATAAAGAATTGGACCGAGTTTATCTGAGAAGCCCCATTGGGTCACCATATTACGTGCAATATTGGTTGCCACTTTAATATCGTTAGATGCACCAGTAGAAATATTTTCTTCACCGTAAATCAAATCTTCTGCTAAGCGTCCCGCATAAAGTGTTGAAAGTTTACTTTCTAATTGTTTTTGGCTGATACTAATTTGATCGCCCTCAGGCAAGAAGAAAGTCACACCTAATGCGCGGCCACGAGGAATAATCGTGACTTTATGTACAGGATCATGTTCAGGCACTAAGTAACCCACAATCGCGTGACCAGCTTCATGGTACGCTGTCGATTCTTTTTGTTTATCCGTCATGATCATAGTACGACGCTCAGGTCCCATATTGATCTTATCTTTGGCTTTTTCAAACTCAAGCATCGATACAGTACGTTTATTACTACGTGCAGCAAATAATGCAGCTTCATTCACTAAGTTCGCTAAATCTGCACCTGAATAACCAGGTGTACCACGAGCCAGTGTCATTGCATCTACATCATCAGCGACAGGTACTTTACGCATGTGAACTTTTAAAATTTGCTCACGACCTTTCACATCCGGTAAACCAACAACAACTTGACGGTCAAAACGGCCTGGACGCGTTAATGCAGGGTCAAGTACATCTGGACGGTTAGTTGCAGCAATAACGATTACGCCTTCGTTACCACCAAAACCATCCATTTCAACTAACATTTGGTTAAGGGTTTGTTCACGCTCATCGTGTCCACCGCCTAAACCAGCACCACGTTGGCGACCTACTGCATCAATTTCATCAATAAAGATTAAGCATGGTGCATTTTTCTTCGCTTGCTCGAACATATCACGTACACGAGAAGCACCAACACCCACAAACATCTCTACAAAGTCAGAACCTGAAATGGTAAAGAAAGGCACTTTTGCTTCACCCGCAATAGCTTTTGCTAATAAGGTTTTACCTGTACCTGGAGGACCTACCATTAAAATCCCTTTTGGAATTTTACCGCCAAGGTTTTGGAATTTTTTCGGTTCACGCAAGAAATCAACTACTTCACCGACTTCTTCTTTTGCTTCATCGCAACCTGCAACATCCGCAAAAGTCACTTTGATTTGATCTTGGTTCAGCATTTTAGCGCGGCTTTTACCAAAACTCATGGCCTTGCCACCGCCACCTTGCATTTGACGCATGAAGAAAATCCATACCCCTACAAGGAATAACATTGGGAACCACGAAATTAAAATTTGTGATAATAAACCGCGTTTTTCAAAAGGCGTACCTTCGATTTTAACTTTTTTATTTAGTAAGTCATCTAAGAGCTTTTTATCTTCCAACGGTGGCATAACGGTCATATATTTAGACCCGTCATTTTTGGTCACGGTGATTTCATTCGCATCAAAACGCGCTTCTTTCACTTGACTGTTACTCACATCATACACAAAGGTTGTGTAATCTGTTGAGTCACTCACGCCATTGGAATTAAAACTTTGGTAAGCTGTCATCATGACAATTGCTACCACAACCCATAGAACTAGATTTTTGACCATATCGTTCAAGGTTTAACCTGCCTTTCTTAAGTTAATTAAAATTAAACGAGATACTATCTCATCCCCGACACAATGAAAAGCTATCAAAGCAATTATCTATTCGCCTTTATAACCGCTTGCTACAATATAAACTTCGCGAGAACGCCCACGAGAGGCTTCTGGCTTACGCACTTTTACGACACTAAAGAGTGAACGAATTTCGCGCAGATACTCGTCAAAACCTTCTCCTTGGAATACTTTGACCACAAAACTGCCTTTTTTCGCCAAAACTTGCTTACACATATCTAAAGCCAGTTCAACTAAATACATTGCACGAGGAATATCAACAGATGGCATACCACTAAAATTGGGCGCCATATCAGACATCACTACATCAACTTTTGCTTCGCCAACTCGTTCTAATAATGCATTCAGTACATTTTCGTCACGAAAATCGCCTTGCAAGAAATCCACGCCGACAATTGGGTTCATATCCAAAATATCACAAGCAATCACTCTGCCTTTGCCACCAATTTGGCTCACAACATACTGTGACCAACCACCTGGTGCGGCACCGAGATCCACCACTGTCATTCCCGGTTTAAACAATTTATCCGTTTGTTGAATTTCATCTAACTTAAAGTAAGCACGTGAGCGTAATTTTTGTTTATGTGCTTTCTGAACAAACGGATCTTTAAAATGTTCGTTTAGCCAACGAGAAGAACTCGCCGAACGTTTTTTCTTTCCCATAATCTCTTTCTTTTGTACTATTTTTTGTAGTAGTTTCGTCTATATTTGGGTACAATCTGCCAAATTCAAGGCTAGACTTACCAAAAAGTGCTGAAAAACCACGTTTTTTCTGACCGCTCTTTTCGGTCTTTTTTTGACTCATATTCATCTATTTAAAGGATTCCTTATGACAATATTATCAACAAAACAAAAACAATTTTTAAAAGGACTCGCTCATCACCTTAGCCCTGTCGTCATGCTTGGCGGTAACGGCTTAACCGAAGGTGTATTAGCCGAAATCGATAATGCATTAAATCATCACGAATTAATCAAAGTAAAAATTGCTGGCGCAGATCGCGAAACCAAACAATTAATCATTGATGCGATTGTTCGTGAAACCAAATCATCTAACGTTCAAACCATCGGACATATTTTGGTGCTTTATCGACCAAGCGAGGAAGGTAAAATCCAGCTGCCTCGTAAATAATTGTTATCCCCTCAATTTGAGGGGATGTTTTTTTAGATGTAATTTACTTCAATAATCTCGAACTCAACCGTTCCACCTGGTGTGGTAATATTCACGGTATCATCCAACTCTTTACCCACCAAGCCGCGAGCAATCGGTGAATTCACAGAAATCAAACCTGATTTAATATCTGCCTCATCATCGCCCACAATTTGGTAAGTGACTTCTTCATCGGTATCGGTATTCACTAATACAACGGTGGCACCAAAAATAACTTTTCCGTTATTCGGCAATTTAGTGACATCGATAACCTGACAATTTGCAAGTTTGCTTTCAATTTCTTGAATACGCCCTTCGCAAAAACCTTGTTGTTCACGCGCTGCGTGATATTCTGCATTTTCTTTTAAGTCACCATGCTCACGTGCTTCAGCAATCGCCTTGATAATTTCAGGGCGACGCTCATTCTTTAAGAAATCTAATTCTTGGCGTAATAGCTCCGCACCGCGCACGGTCATTGGAATTTGTTTCATTCTTTTTCCTTGAAATTTGGTAAAAACAAAACCACGACAACGTCTTGCAACCTTGCCGCAGTCAATGAAAAATAAAAAATGATTTACTCTATTGAGTTCGGAGCTTATTATTATTCGTCTTGAGAAAAATAGCAACCATAACAGAACTAAAAATGACTAAAAAATCTTCTATTTCGACCGCACTTAAATCGGCATTTATCACACTCGGCTTTTCTTTTTCCTCTATGGCTGAAGTTAATGTGGCTTCTATTACCCAATACCTACCTGAAGGTGCTTCTGCCAGTATCATTGCCAAAAACCTCAATAAAGATCAAATTATTGCAGACTACAATGGTTCAACCTTTATGTTGCCTGCCAGTACACAAAAAGTGTTCACAGCTGTCGCGGCTAAATTAGTATTAGGTGATGCCTTCCAGTTTGAAACCTCACTTTTAAGTAACGGAAAAATTCAGAATAATGTTTTAGAAGGCGATCTTGTTGTGCAATTTACTGGCGATCCCGATCTCACCAGCGGACAACTTTATAGCCTATTAGCCAATTTAAAAAACCAAGGCATTCAGAAAATCAATGGTGATCTTATTTTAGATACTTCTGTATTTGCTAGCCATGATCGTGGGTTAGGTTGGATTTGGAACGATCTTACAATGTGCTTTAACTCCCCTCCTGCAGCAGCAAATATCGATAATAACTGTTTCTATGCCGAGCTAGATGCAAATCAATCTGTAGGTGAAACAGTCAAAATTAACGTTCCTGCTCAATTCCCTATTCAAGTTTTCGGGCAAGTTCATATTGTTGATCAGCAAGAAGCGGGTTATTGCCAGTTAGACGTCGTTGTTCACGACAATAATCGCTATCAAGTAAAAGGCTGTATTGCACGCCAAACTAAACCATTTGGGCTTAGCTTCGCCGTGCAAGATCCAGATGCCTACGCTGCTGCCATTATTCAACGTCAATTAAAACGTCTTGGGATTGAATTTACCGGTCAGGTAAAACAACCTCAAAAACCACAACAAGGACAAAAACTCGCTCAGCATTTATCTAAACCGTTGCCTGAGCTATTGAAAAAAATGATGAAAAAATCGGATAACCAAATTGCCGATGCCTTATTCAGAGCCGTAGCCTACAACTACTATAAACGCCCTGCTTCATTCCAATTAGGCACATTAGCAGTGAAATCCGTATTGCAAAAACAAGGCATTAAATTTGGTAACAGCATCCTAGCTGATGGTTCGGGTCTTTCGCGTCATAATTTGGTTGCACCTAAAACCATGCTTTCTGTCTTGGAATACATTGCCAAAAACGAAGATAAATTACATTTAATGGAAACTTTCCCAATTGCAGGTGTGGATGGCACAATCAGTGGGCGTGGTAGCTTAATTAATCCACCACTGGTAAAAAACGTCATCGCTAAAACTGGCTCATTGAAAGGGGTATATAACCTTGCCGGTTTTATGACTAATGCTCGAGGTGAAAAAGTGGCTTTCGTTCAATTTATCAATGGCTATTCAACCGGTGATTTAGAAAGTAAGACAAAACGAGCACCACTTGTGCAATTTGAAAGTACGCTTTATAACGATCTTTATAAAGACTAAAACGCATAAAAAAATGACCGCACTTTGAATACATCAAGTGCGGTCATTTTTCTTTATATTTAACCAAAAAGAAAAAGCACTAAACGCTTCATTGAATTTAGTGCTTTTTTACGATCTTAAATGTGCTTAACCTTCATTATGGATTTCAAGGTTGCTTGCATCTTTTTCCCGTTTTTTCTTTGCTGAATCACTACGTTGAGAAGCGATACTATCAAGGTATTCTGGCGTGATATCGCCCGTAATATATTCGCCAGTAAAGACTGAACAATCAAAGCCTTGAATAGCTGGATTTTCTTGGCGTACTGATTCAGTCAACGCCTCAAGATCTTGGAAAACTAATTTATCTACGCCAATCAATTTCGCAATTTCGTCAACATTACGGCCATAGGCAATAAGTTCTTGTTTTGTTGGCATATCAATACCATACACATTCGGATAACGAATTTCTGGTGCCGCGGATGCAAAGTAAATTTTCTTCGCACCTGCTGCTCTAGCCATACTCACGATTTGTTCTGATGTTGTACCACGAACAATAGAATCATCAACTAATAACACATTTTTGTCTTTGAATTCTGCTTTAATTGTATTGAGCTTGCGACGGACTGAACTAATACGTTGAGCTTGGCCTGGCATAATAAATGTACGACCAACATAGCGGTTTTTCACAAAACCTTGACGATAAGGTTTGCCTAAGATTTTCGCAATCTGTAACGCAATATCCGTTGAAGTCTCTGGTACTGGAATCACTACATCAATGTTATCTGCTTCATCCGCCCATTCTTTTGCAATTTTTTTACCTAAATGTTCGCCCATGTGAACTCGTGCGGCATAAACAGACACACCGTCTATTGTTGAATCAGGACGAGCAAAGTACACATATTCAAAAATACATGGATTTAAGACCGCACTTTCTGCGCATTGCTCAGCATAGAGCTGGCCATCAAAGGTTACATAAATCGCTTCACCTGGTGCAACATCACGCACTAATTCAAAACCTGCTACGTCTAATGCCACACTTTCAGAGGCAAACATATATTCTACAAAGCCGTTTTCTTCTCGTTTACCTAACACGAGTGGACGAATACCAAACGGATCGCGAAATGCCACCATGCCATGTCCAATAATCATCGCTAAGCATGCATAAGCACCACGGATATCTTTGTGTGTCGCACGAATTGCATTAAAAATATCTTGCGGATCGAGATGGTATTTATTCACTCTATCTAAATGATTTGCAAGAATATTGAGAAGAAGTTCTGAATCCGAATTAGTATTTATGTGACGACGTGCTTCTTTAAATAATTTATCTTTTAATTCGTCTGAATTGGTTAAGTTACCATTGTGAACAAGGCTTAAACCATAAGGTGAGTTAACATAGAAAGGCTGCGCTTCAGATACACTTGAACTGCCGGCGGTTGGATAACGTACATGTCCGAGGCCTGCATGACCTTGTAAACGTAACATATGTTCTTGTCTGAATACATCGCTTACAAGACCATTAGCCTTACGCAAACGAAAGCGGTTTTCATCATCGATTGTGACAATCCCCGCCGCATCTTGACCTCGATGCTGTAATAACGTTAATGCTGCATAAATGGATTCATTAACCGGATTTTGGCTAACGATACCGACAATTCCACACATACTGATTGACTACCTTATTGTTTAAAAGTTGAGTTTAAAAAACTAGAACTTGCTTGTAGTTGTTGGAAGAACCATTCAATAATGAAGCCGAAATGAGGAATTAATTTTGATTCTTTCCACCAATCGGTTTGTTCAAAGTTAGTGAAGGTATCCAAGAAGAATAAGATCGCAGCGACGATTAACGCCCCACGAATTAAGCCAAATGCCGCACCAAGAACACGATCTGTTCCGGTAAGTCCTGTTTTATCCACTAATTGGCTAATCACATAATTAACAATGCCGCCTACAATTAAGGTTAAAACAAATAAAATGCCGATTGCTGTGCCATTGCGCACGTAGTCAGATTCGATTTGAGTAAGATAAGTGGCGAGATAAGGATAAAATTGGCTAGCGACAATAAATGCAACGACCCAACTTGCAAGGGACATCACCTCTCGCACAAACCCTCGTAATAAACTCACGATAATCGAAAATGCGATGATGCCAATGATAATGTAATCAATCATTAAATAGTCTCTCAATTAAAAAGGGCCGCCATTGCGACCGCAGTATTTTACATAAAAAACAACAAAAGGAAAACGTTTGCGTCAATTAAATTTGAAGCCATTGGCTAGATTTCCTGCCAAAATGCTTTGTCTAATTTTTGCTGTGCCTTTTGTAGTACTTCTGCTAAGTGCTGATATGTCGGTTTATCTTGCACGGTTGGCAAACTTTCATGTTGTTTTCTTAAACGTTCACTAATCTCATAAAACCACTGAGAACTTTGCGGTTCTAACGGTGATTTTGCACGTTTCCCCAACCAATATAAGCCTTGTAATGGCATCACTAACGCACAAAGTGCAGTCAAAATAGCAATCGCTAATGCAGTAAGATCTGTCTTGGCATAAAGCTGTTGCCAAACCACCGAAAATACCGCCATAAAAGGCATGAACTTTTGTGCAAATTTCGTGGCTTTAATAATGCGATTTTCGGGAAAAATAATGCCGAGTTTCGCTTCTAATGGCCACGTTTGCAAATATATTTGCCCACGTTTTAAGGTTGAAAAAAATGATGACATAAAAACATCCTAGAAAATAACCGCACTTATAATACTCTAGTTTAGGTTTAATTGTCATCCTTAACTAGAAACTGTTGAAATTTTCAACTTTTCTAATAAAAGATCGTATTTTTCCCCTCCAGTTAATTTATTTTATACGCCAAAAGGTGTATTCTATGCAAGATTTGTAGTCTGTTCTTTTGAATGGATTTTTATTAACCTCAATCAAAAATAGGGTTCCTATGTCAAAACTTGTTCTCATCCTTAACTGTGGTAGTTCTTCATTAAAATTTGCAATCCTTGATCCTGCAACAGGTGAAGAAAAATTATCAGGCTTAGCAGAAGCATTTTATCTTCCTGAAGCTCGTATCAAATGGAAACTTAACGGTGAAAAAGGTAGCGCAGATTTAGGTGCTGGTGCAGCGCACACAGAAGCGCTTAACTTCATCGCGTCAAACATTATGACTGATGAGCTTAAAAACTCTATCACCTCGATTGGTCACCGTATCGTTCACGGTGGTGAGAAATACACCCAATCTGTTGTTGTAACAGATGAAGTGGTTAAAGGTATTGAAGATGCAGCACAATTTGCACCACTTCACAACCCTGCTCACTTAATCGGTATCCGTGAAGCATTCAAAACATTCCCACACTTAAAAGATAAGAACGTTGTCGTATTTGATACAGCATTCCACCAAACTATGCCTGAAGAAGCATTCTTATATGCGCTTCCATACTCACTTTACAAAGAACATGGCGTACGTCGCTACGGTGCACACGGTACCAGCCACTACTTCGTTTCTCGTGAAGTGGCTGAATACGTAGGCAAACCGGCAGATCAAGTAAACGCAATTATCTGTCACTTAGGTAACGGTGGTTCTGTTTCTGTTGTTCGTAACGGTAAATGTATCGACACATCTATGGGTTTAACCCCGTTAGAAGGTTTAGTCATGGGTACACGTTGTGGTGACATCGACCCGGCGATCGTTTTCTACCTATACAAAAACTTAGGTATGTCAATGGATCAAATCGAAGAAACTTTAGTGAAAAAATCAGGTCTTTTAGGTTTAACTGAAGTAACGAGCGACTGTCGTTATGCAGAAGACAACTACGACGATGCATCTAAACCAGAGGCAAAACGTGCATTAGATGTTTACAGCTACCGTTTAGCAAAATACATCGGTGCATATATGGCTGTTTTAGGTGATGATCACTTAGATGCGATCGCATTTACAGGCGGTATCGGTGAAAACTCCGCTCACGTTCGTGAATTAGCATTAGGCCACTTAAAATTATTTGGTATCAAATTAGACCAAGAACGTAACCTTGCTGCTCGCTTTGGCAAATCAGGCGTAATCACTGCTGATGACTCTGCATTCAAAGCGATCGTTCTTCCAACTAACGAAGAATTAGTAATTGCACAAGATACAGCACGTTTAGCGGGCTAATCAACTTTCTTCAAACCTGCTGAGAAATCAGCAGGTTTTTTCATTCATTAAAAGGTATATCAAAATGACTAAAGCAGTTATTCTTATTCCAACTAGCGCAGAAGCAAATTTAGCGGCAGCATTAGACGCAGCTAAAACAACAGGCACTGTCGTATTCAATGCAGTAGAAGATGTGAAAGCCGCTCAAGCATTAATCGCAAATAATCAAAAAGACGTGTTATTAGAAAAAATCGTTGCTGATTTCCAAGCATTAAATGCAAATTTAGTGGTTGTTAAAGGTGTTCAACCTTCAGCTCAAGCGCCTTTTGCAAATAGCTTAAACTTCGCGATTGCACAAACCTTAGATGCACAAATTATCTTAGTGGCAAACAATGAAGAAGGCACATTAGTAGAAGCCGTTGCTTCAGAGTTTGGCGGTGTGAACAACTCTGAAATCTTAGGTGTATTTGGTGCACAAGCAGGCAAAATTAAAACCTTAGATGCTCAAGCATTAGCGAATGCAATCTCTGCACCACTTGCTCGTGAAGCACGTATTTCTCCAGCAGCATTCCGTTTTAAATTAACTGATTTAGCACGCAAAGCAGGTAAAACCATCGTATTACCAGAAGGTGATGAACCTCGTACTGTTAAAGCGGCAGCAATCTGTGCTGAACGTGGTATCGCAAAATCGGTATTATTAGCGGATCCAGAATCTGTGAAAAAAGTTGCGGCAGAACAAGGCGTGACTTTAGGCGCTGATGTAACGATCATCAATCCAGCTGACGTACGCGAAAACTACGTTGCTCGTTTAGTTGAATTACGTAAATCTAAAGGTTTAACGGAAGAACAAGCGCGTGCGCAATTAGAAGACACCGTTGTATTAGGTACTATGATGTTAGAAGCGGGCGAAGTTGATGGTTTAGTCTCTGGTGCCGTTCACACCACGGCAAATACGATTCGTCCACCGATGCAAATCATCAAAACAGCACCAGGTAGCTCAATTATCTCGTCTGTATTCTTCATGTTATTACCAGACCAAGTATTAGTGTATGGTGACTGTGCAGTAAACCCTGAACCAACAGCTGAACAACTGGCTGAAATCGCAATCCAATCCGCTGAATCGGCAAAAGCATTTGGTTTAAATCCGAAAGTCGCAATGCTTTCTTACTCAACCGGTACTTCTGGTTCAGGTCAATCTGTAGAGAAAGTGAAAGAAGCAACTCGCATTGCGCAAGAAAAACGTCCTGATTTATTAATTGACGGTCCATTACAATACGATGCAGCTGTGATGAAAGATGTAGCAGCATCTAAAGCACCAAATTCTAAAGTGGCAGGTCAAGCAAACGTATTTGTATTCCCTGATATCAACGCAGGTAACATCGGCTATAAAGCGGTACAACGTTCTGCAGATTTAGTCGCTGTAGGTCCAATGCTTCAAGGTATGCGTAAACCGGTTAATGACTTATCTCGTGGTGCATTAGTGGATGATATCATCTACACCATCGCATTAACCGCGATCCAAGCAACACAAGCTTAATTAAAGCCTTTGTTGTAAAACACTAAAGAAAATAACCGCACTTTTGATGATTCAAAGTGCGGTTATTTTTAAGCTTGTTTTTAATGGCTATTTTACAGATTTTAAGTATTCAACCAGCTTTAAGCCAATTTCTCTTCTCCATCCTAAAAGCAGATCAGGTTGTTTTGTCATATCTTCATTTTTTAGCCAAACCCATTTAATGAGATCTTCTAAATTTCGTTTACTCGCCAGAATATCAAGGGTTAATCCTTTTGGGGTCAGTTCATAAGCTTTTTCTTGTAATAATCGAATTGCCTTTTTATAACGAGGATCATCCACAATACGCACTAAACGTTTAGGATAATCATAAGGGGAAATTCGGCGGCTTTGTGCTAATAATTGAAGCATTTTTTTGCCACGTACACGCACTTCATTTTCAGATAATCCAAGCGCTAGCATTTCTGATGTATTACGAGGGTTGTTTTTTGCTACTTTCCAAAGGTTGTCCGATTTCACCACATAAGAAAGGGCTAAATTTCGTGCCATTGCCGTTTCTTGTCGCCATTTGGCCAATAGCTGTAAACGCGCTAATTCGAGCGGATTCAATTTCCAAACATTCGGAATCTCTAAATAGGCTTTGTTTGGATCGCGATCGTCTAATTTACTGGTTTTTGAGATCGCAAGTTGGCAATCATCAATTACTGCTTGAAGCCAAGGTGATTGCGCTAATTCTATTTGCATTTTTTGATAGACTGGCAAGAGATACCATACATCCCCTGCTGCATATTGTAGCTGTACGGGGGAAAGTGGGCGTTTTAGCCAGTTTGTACGCGTTGCCCCTTTATCCATTTCAATACCTAAATAATGTAACACCAATTTGGCTAGACCCGCTGAATTAGCAAAACCTAGAAAACGTGCCATAATTTGCGTATCCATCATAGGCTGTGGAAGTGCATCAAACTCTTGTAAGAAAACCAATAAATCTTCATTACAAGCATGCAAAATTTTTGTCACCTGCTGATCGCGTAATAATTCCACAAAAGGTGAAAAATCAGTAATGGATAAAGGATCGATTAATGAAACTCGTTCACCATCGTAAAGTTGAATTAATCCTAATTTAGGATAATAGGTCGATACCCGCATAAATTCAGTATCTAAAGCGACCGCACTTTGCTGACGCGCTAACTGACAAACCTGAGCGAGCTCTTCATTATTTTGAATTAATGTAAAGTACGGTTGATTTTGGCATTCTTTTATCATTGTAATAGGATGTATTTTCAAATAGAGGTAAAGACTAAACAGGGATATGAACACATATCCCTGATTAAATTAATGTTGTGAGCGTTTTGCTATTTCTTCATCACGCAGTACGCGTCGTAAAATTTTGCCTACATTACTTTTCGGCAATTCATCGCGAAACTCAATATCTTTCGGGACTTTATAACCCGTGAGATGTTGTCTGCAATGTTGGCGTAATTCATCACGCGTGAGGCTGTCATCTTTCTTCACGACAAAGATTTTGATGGTTTCTCCCGACACTTCATTTGGCACACCGATAGCAACTACTTCAGCGACTTTATAATTTAGCATCACCACATCTTCGATTTCATTTGGATAAACGTTAAACCCTGAAACTAAGATCATGTCTTTTTTGCGGTCAACAATACGGAGGCTATAGCTCTCGTCCATAATGACGATATCACCCGTTGCCATCCAACCATCTTGAAGCACTTCAGCAGTCGCTTCAGGACGTTGCCAATACCCACGCATGACCTGTTCACCTTTAACCCAAAGCTCTCCAGCTTCACCAAGCTGTGCTTCCGAACCATCATCTTTGATAATTTTAATATCAGTATTTGGCACTGGTACGCCGATTGTACCATTGTGTTTCACCACATTAATCGGACAAGCGGCAATTAGCGGTGAGCATTCTGTCATGCCGTAACCTTCAATAATGTTACAGCCAGTTAAATCATGCCAACGTGTTGCGACTGATTGTTGGATCGCCATACCGCCGCCAACAGAAAGTTTTAATCGTGAAAAATCTACTTCTTTGAAATTTTCATTATTAAGTAGCGCATTAAACAAGGTATTTACCCCTGTAATCGCTTCAAAGCGGTATTTTTTGAGCTCTTTAACAAAACCATCAATATCACGTGGATTCGTAATTAAGAGCGCAGTCACGCCAAGCTCTAAGAAAAGTAAACAGTTTACCGTTAAGGCAAAAACATGATAAAGCGGTAAAGCCAGTACGGCAACGCGTTGCTTAGCATGATCGCCAATAAATGGTTCTGCAATCCACTTAGCTTGGAAAATATTGGTAATAATATTACCATGTGTCAGCATAGCGCCCTTAGCAACACCTGTCGTTCCGCCTGTATATTGTAAGAAGGCTAGATCTTCACGATCTACTTGAGGACGAACATATTGGCGAAATTTACCAATACTCAATACTTCACGGAAAGTCACCGCATTCGGTAATTTATATTTTGGCACTAATTTTTTGACGTATTTCACGACAAAATTGACCAAATTACGCTTACCAAAAGAAAGCTGATCGCCCATTCTTGTCAAAATTACGTGCTTCACTTTAGTGTTAAATACAATTTTTTCTAAGGTTGAAGCGAAGTTTGAGACCACAACTATCGCTGTTGCACCGCTGTCTTGCAACTGATGTTCTAATTCACGTGGGGTATAAAGCGGATTCACGTTCACCACAACTAAACCCGCACGTAAGATACCAAAAAGCGCAATAGGATATTGCAATAAATTCGGCATCATCAATGCAACACGATCACCACGTTCTAGCTTTAATTCATTTTGTAAATAAGCGGCAAATGCACGGCTGCGCTCTTCTAATTTACGAAATGTTAAAACCTGCCCCATGTTGATATAGGCGGGACGGTCTGGGTGCTCACGAATTGCTTTATCTAAAATATCGAGAATCGAATCATATTTTGAGGTATCCAGCGTGGTAGGTGAACCTTCTGGATAATTTTGAAACCAAACTTTTTCCATTTTTTATCCTTATTCTTTGGAAAATTTTCTTAATTTTATCATTTAGTTAATAGAGATAATAGCGAATTTCAGGCTCACCATACCAATAATACGGTCGTCTACCGAAAAAGCCCCAATCATCCCACATATCATCTGGATAATAATAACTTTGTGAAAGCTTCCAGACACGATAATGATTGGTTTTAATAACCGGATAAATATAGTTGGCTTGATCAACCTTACCTTGTTCTGTTTTCAGTAAGGTACCACCAATTGTAATAAATTGATCTTTTAAGCTTTCTGGCTCCACAAAACCATCAAGATAAGTGATAAAACGTCCATTAGGCTGTTCATCAATCATAGGTTTTGCTGAGGTTGAATAAACTGGATAGCTTAATACTTCAATTTTAGTTTTATTCGGCAAGGCTTGTGCGGTTAATACTTTTCCACCTAAACGAATTGATTTGCACTGACAGCTATAATCACTCGGTTGAATTGAAGACAATGATTTTAAAGTAAACTGCTCTTTTTCCAGCCCTTTCGGCGCATTGACACATCCCACTAATGTGGCCGAAAGTGCGGTCAAAACTAAGATCGTTTTTTTATTCATCTTCAACTCCTTTTTGAAAATTATTCACGCCCAGGTAATTTTTTCCAAGTTACTTCATTACGCAAATAAACAGGTTCAATTTCTAAGGCGGATATGACTTTATTCTGAGCATAATCTGTTAAAGCAAGCTCAAGCATATATTGTGCAGAAGGTAAAATAATATCACTCCCTTCTAAACCACTGTCTTTAAATTGAGGATACGCAGCCCAACCTGTTCCGACTCGGGTAGCAGATAAATCTGAAAGCTGCTCAAGTACTTTTTCTGGTTGGCAAACTTGTTCTTCAATAACGGGGTTCCATTGGAAAAACTCACCCCATTCTGACCGCACTTTTTCTCGTTTTATTTGAGAAAAATAAACTTCATTCATTCTTGCATCAATGGCAGCTGCCACATTTTCAGCTTGATGTAATTCAAATGCAGCCTGAGCCATTGCTGTTAAATTTGATACCGCAATAACAGGTAAATTAGCACCAAATGCAAGCCCTTGAGCAATCCCTGCACCAACACGAACACCTGTAAAACTACCAGGACCGCGTCCAAATGCTAACGCATCTACTTGTTTCAAATTGATACCTGAATTGGCAAGCAACTCATCAATCATTGGAAGAATACGTTTTGTGTGTGTACGTTGTGCTAATTCATCTAAATATGTTTTTTCGCCTTTATGCCAAAGTGCAACAGAACAAGCCTCTGTTGAAGTATCAAGCGCTAATAAAGTGATATTTTTCATTATTAATCCATTTTCTCATTTTGTAAGAATTGTACCACTTTGTTGAGATCTCGGGTACGGGTTGAATTAGGTAAACTTTTTAGAAAGGTTTCGCCATAATTTCGCATCACAAGACGATTATCACAAATAATTACCGCACCACGATCTGTTACATCTCGAATTAGGCGCCCTACACCTTGTTTCAGCGTAATAACCGCTTCAGGGATTTGTATATCATTAAATGGATCGCCACCTTGTAATCGGCAATCTTCTATGCGTGCTTTTAATAAAGGTTCATCTGGTGCGGTAAAAGGCAATTTATCAATAATGACTAAGGAAAGTGCATCACCACGGACATCCACGCCTTCCCAAAAGCTAGAAGTTGCAACCAGCACGCTATGAGTTTCATGGATAAACTGTTCGAGTAATTTTGCTTTAGGCATTTCACCTTGTAATAAGATAGAAAGCTCACTATTTTCTCTAAAATACTCTGCCAAGCCTCTCATCATTAAATAAGAAGTACAAAGCACAAAGCATCGCCCTTTATTCACTTCAATGATAGGCAACAACATGTCACCAAGAGATTGTAACGTATTATTTTGATTCGTTGCCGGTAAATAACGTGGTACACAAAGTAGCGATTGATTAGGATAATCAAAAGGACTGTGAAGAATTTTTTGTTCAGCTTGCTCAATACCAAGTCGCTGACAGAAATGATTAAAAGTGCCGCCAACTTCAAGCGTCGCAGAGGTGAAAATCCAAGCGGCTTCTTTATTATTTAACTGTTCGCCAAATTTATCTGCGACTGTTAGCGGTGTAATATGCAAACCAAATTGTCGTCCCATACTTTCGTACCAATAACAATAGCCAACAATGGCTGTATCACAAAGACGCGTTAATTGATTCTTGATACTTTCAGTGCGCTCAAAAATACTATCCAAAGTCTGAGAGCGACCTAATGCAATCTTGATAACTTCAGAAAGAAACTCTATTTTTTCTTGTAATAATTCAACCGATTTTTTGACCGCACTTTTTTTAAATAGCTCACGCCAATTTCCTCGCTGATTTCCTTCACCAAGAAGAAGACGGAAATCCTGAATAACTTTAAGCAAGGTATCAGCTGTTGTGCCAAGCTGTGGCATATCTTTCAATTCTGTTCGATAAACAATATTGATATCTTTACATAAATCAAATAGCTGGTGAGAGGTTAATGATTGACCAAAATACTGGCTAGCTATATCGGGAAGTTGATGTGCTTCATCAAAGATGATGACTTCTGCATTGGGAATAAGCTCACCAAAGCCACTTTCTTTTACCGCCATATCAGCAAAGAAAAGGTGGTGATTTACAACAACGAGATCGGCATTTAACGCTTTTTTACGAGCTTGTGCTACATAGCATTCAGCGTAGTTAGGGCAATCTGTTCCCAAACAACTTTCTGCCGTACTCGTCAATTGAGGCAAAATTGGGCTATCTTCAGCCAATTCAATACATTCTGTCAAATCACCTGTTTTCGTCGCATTATTCCATTTTCTTACTTTACTTAAATCGGCTAAAACAGATTTATCCCCAAGCACACCTTGAGCAATAACTTGATCCAGGCGCTCCAAACACAAATAATTGGCTCGTCCTTTCAATAACGCAATTTTTCCAGAATAATTTAAGGCTTTTTTTATGGCGGGAAGATCTCTTGAAAAAAGCTGATCTTGTAGATTTTTAGATCCAGTTGAAATGATTGTTTTCTTTCCAGCAATGAGTGCCGGCGCCAAATAAGCAAAAGTCTTTCCGGTGCCTGTTCCAGCTTCTACAACAAGCGAACGCTTATGTTGAATAGCATATCCTACAGATTGAGCCATTTCGAGCTGTTCTGATCGTGGCTTAAATCCTTTAATATTCTTACTCAATTCGCCATCACTGGAAAAGATCTTACTTATCTGTTTTTTCATAATTATTGCTATCTAGAAATAGGCGAAGATTTTATCATTATTAGACTCATTTATATATGAATTCTAATATTTTATATAAAACAAAAAACCCCAAGCCATTCAGCTCGGGGTTCACATTCAGTACCTGGCGGTGTCCTACTCTCACATGGGGAAGCCCCACACTACCATCGGCGCATCGGCGTTTCACTTC
>OKWT01000147.1_pt1 | contig 28958 bp, 25 predicted proteins | sample 1607131 | NCBI WGS metagenome assembly OKWT01 (sample SAMN07501045, study PRJEB24779) | human gut metagenome
GAAGCTAAATCTTCATCAATAATTTGAGTAATGAAATTGTGTGTGCGGGTATTTTCCGCATTTTCTAGAGTGTGTTCTGTATTGCTCATAAATTTCTCAATAAATTGAAAATAATTTCCTCATTCTATACGAAAAGTCAGGCGTTGTGAATTTGATCCCAAAACTAACCGCACTTTCATCGAATTAACACTGAATTTTTTAGGATTTTCAGGTCTAATTTGAAGATTTTTCGTGCAAACTGAAAAGTTTACCTTTAGAATACACTTCTACTGAACAAACGTTCATTTTTTTATTTAGGATGATAAAGTCTTTATGAAAAAACGCTTTTTTATTTTACTCGGATTACTCGTCGCTGCCGGTGCAGCTTATTATTTTTTCTCTAGCAATAGCAAACAAGAAACGACTTATCTGACTGAATCGGTTACACGTGGCAATGTGGAAAAAACCGTTGTCGCTTCTGGTTCAGTTGAAAGCGTGAATGAAGTCGATGTCGGCGCCCAAGCTTCGGGCAAAATCACCAAACTCTATGTCAAGTTAGGGCAAGAAATCAAGAAAGGCGAAATGATCGCAGATATTGATTCTACAACCCAAATTAATACCTTAAATACCAAAAAGGCGGCATTGGTTAGCTATCAAGCACAATTAAAAGCAAAGAAAACCGCTTATGATGTTGCCCTTTCAAGCTATAACCGCTTATCAAAACTTTATACGCAAAAAGCGACATCTTTGGATAGTGTGAATACCGCAAAAAGCACCCTTGATAATGCTAAAGCTGAAGTGGAAGCAGTTGAAGCCAATATCAAACAAGCTGAAATTGAAGTGAATACCGCAGAAACCAATGTGGGCTACACCAAAATCACCGCCCCAATGGACGGTACCGTTATTTCTGTGCCTGTTTCAGAAGGTCAAACTGTTAATGCCAACCAAACGACGCCAACAATTGTGACCATTGCCGATTTAAGCAAAATGAAAATTAAACCTGAAATTTCAGAAGGCGACATTACCAAAGTTAAAGCAGGTCAAGAAGTGAGCTTTACTATTTTATCGGATAGCCAAACTGTGTATCACTCCGTCATTGATTCTGTTGATCCAGCCAATACCACGACTAGTGATAGTTCTTCAACATCATCTTCGACAACTTCAAGTAGTAGCTCAACAACCAGCGCGATCTACTATTACGCCAATGTTTTGATTGATAACCCTGATCGTACTTTACGTATTGGGATGACGACAGAAAACAATATCAAAATTGCCAACGCGAAAGATGTGTTATTAGTTTCCAATATGGCTATTCAAAAACGTGATGGCAAAAGCTTTGTAAATGTATTGAATGATAAAAATCAACCTGAGCCGCGTGAAGTTGAAATCGGTGTTCAAAATGATTTCAAAACTGAAATCAAATCGGGTTTAAACGAAGGTGAAAAAGTCATAGTGTCACAAGTGGCCAATGGTGAACAAGTTGGCTCTATGCCTCGTGGTCCAAGAATGTTCTAAAAGTGCGGTAGAAAATTAATGAATATTATTGAAATTAAGGATCTCAACCGTTACTTCGGTGAAGGCGAAAATCGTGTTCATATTTTAAAGAATATCTCTTTAAATATAGAAAAAGGCGATTTCGTCGCGATTATTGGGCAATCAGGTTCCGGTAAATCGACCTTGATGAATATCATCGGATGCTTGGATACGGCAACCAGTGGCTCTTACAAAATCAATGGCAAAGAAACCATTGAATTAAGCAAAGATCAGCTGTCAGATTTACGTAGCCAAAAATTCGGCTTTATTTTCCAACGCTATAACTTATTGTCGAGCTTGACCGCAGCAGAAAACGTCGCCTTGCCTGCAATTTATGCGGGGATGTCGCAAGAAAAACGTCTTTCTCGTGCAAAACAACTTTTAGAAAAATTGGGCTTAGGTGATAAATGGCAAAATAAACCAAGCCAGCTTTCTGGTGGTCAGCAACAACGTGTGAGTATTGCGCGAGCATTGATGAATGGCGGTGAAATTATTTTAGCCGATGAACCCACTGGTGCATTGGATTCTCAAAGCGGTCAAAATGTGATGGAAATTCTGCATCAATTACACGCCGAAGGCCACACCATTATTATGGTAACCCATGACCGAGAAATTGCCGCCAGTGCAAATCGCGTGATTGAAATTAAAGACGGCGAAATTATTGGCGATACACAAAAAGAAGCGGTAAAAAGTGCGGTCGAAAATCCAACCAAATCTAAACCGCACTTTGGGTTCAGCAAAGATCAATTTGTTGAAGCCTTTCGTATGTCTGTGAGTGCGATTATTGCCCACAAAATGCGTTCTCTTTTAACCATGCTCGGGATTATTATCGGGATTACCTCTGTAGTTTCTGTCGTGGCATTGGGAAATGGTTCACAGCAAAAAATCTTAGAGAATATCAAAGGTATTGGTACAAGTACCATGACCATCTTTAATGGTACAGGCTTTGGTGATCGTCGTGCTGAACAAATGCAGAATCTCACAATTAATGATGCCACTGCCTTAAATCAACAAAGCTATGTACAAAGTGTCACGCCAAATAGCTCATCAAGTGGCACATTAATTTATGGTAACCAGACTTTCTCCTCGACCAGTTTAAAAGGTGTAGGCGAACAATATTTTGATGTAGATGGCTTAAAACTAAAATCCGGTAATTTATTTTCTGCTCAAGATGTTGCTGATAACAACCAAGTAGCCTTAATCGATGAAAGTGCAAAAAAGTCTATTTTCCCAGATGAAAATCCCATCGGCAAAATTGTGATGTTTAATAAACGTCCATTACGTATTATTGGCGTGGTATCCGATAAACAAATGGGCGGGGCAAGCAGTTCACTTAATCTCTATGCGCCTTACACCACCGTGATGAATCGTATTTCGGGCAGCAAAAAAATTGGCTCGATTACCGTTAAAGTAGATGATTCCGTGAATACTACTGTCGCTGAAAAAGGAATTACTGAATTGCTCACCATGCGTCATGGTAAAAAAGACTTCTTCATCATGAATAGCGATACCATTAAACAAACCATTGAAAGTACCACTGGCACAATGAAATTGCTTATTTCTTCTATCGCCTTTATTTCTTTGATTGTAGGCGGTATTGGTGTGATGAATATTATGTTGGTTTCCGTGACAGAGCGAACTAAAGAAATTGGTGTACGCATGGCTATTGGCGCGAGACAATTTAATATTCTGCAACAATTTTTAATTGAAGCCGTGCTGATTTGTTTAATTGGCGGCGTGACGGGGATTCTGCTTTCGGGCCTAATCGGTCTGTTATTTAACGTATTTATGACTGACTTTACGATGGCATTCTCAACTGGCTCAATTGTTGCCGCAGTGGTCTTCTCTACCCTGATTGGAGTGATCTTCGGTTATATGCCGGCAAAACGTGCAGCGCAATTAGATCCAATTACAGCTCTTGCTCGAGAATAAAGAAATTTTGTAAAACACAAAAGAGCGGTTAAAATTCTTACTAATTTTTGACCGCACTTTAATTAAAAAGAAAGGAAAAAATCCATGTTAAAAATGAAAAAATTAACCTTAGCAATCGCGATGGTAACTGCGTTAGCAGGTTGTGCTAACATCGGCGATTCTTATAAAGCGAGCCAGCAGGATTATCAAAATTATGCGGAAATCACCAAACAATTTAATGTAAAAGAAAACTGGTGGGCACTTTACAATGATTCACAATTAAATCGTGTGGTAGAACAAGCATTAGTTAACAACAAAGATTTAGCCAAAGCGTCTGTTGCCGTAAACCGCGCTTTATATAACGCAAACCTTGCAGGCGCGAATTTAATTCCGGCATTTAGCGGTTCAACCCAATCTTCTGCGGGTAAAAATCTTAAAACTGGTGGTAACTCAACCATCAGTCATAAAGGTGCATTAAATGTGAGTTATACGTTAGATCTATGGCAACGTTTAGCGGATACGGCTGATGCGGCAGAATGGTCACACAAAGCTACTGCTGAAGATTTAGAAGCAACCAAACTTTCACTCATCAACTCTGTTGTAACAACCTATTATCAAATTGCTTATTTAAATGATGCTATCAGCACAACCGAAGAAACCATCAAATACTACAACGACATTAGCAGCATCATGCAACGTCGTTTATCGCAAGGTGTCGCTGACAGCGCCAGTGTAGATCAAGCACAACAAGCGGTATTAAACGCACGTAACAACTTGATCAACTATCAAACACAACGTAAAACAGCGGAACAAACTTTACGTAACTTACTAAACTTAAAACCGGAAGAAGCATTAAATATCAACTTCCCACACATTCTCAATGTGAAAAATGTGGGCGTGAATTTAAATGTGCCTGTTTCTGTGATTGCGAATCGTCCTGATGTGAAAGGCTATCAATATCGCTTAAGCAGTGCATTCAAAAATGCGAAAGCAACCGAAAAAGGTTGGTTCCCAGAAGTGACTTTAGGCGGCAGCTTAACATCAAGTGGCACGAAAGTCGGTAACGCATTGCACAATCCAGTTGGTACAGGTTTAATCGGTATTAGCCTACCATTCCTCAACTGGAATACGGTGAAATGGAACGTGAAAATCTCTGAAGCAGATTATGAAACCGCACGTTTAAACTACGAGCAAAGTATTACTAAAGCCTTGAACGATGTAGATACTAACTACTTCGCCTATACACAAGCGCAAAGTGCCTTTGCTAACTTGCAAAAAACACACAGCTATAATCAACGTATCACCAAATACTATCGTGATCGTTATAATGCTGGTGTATCTGAATTACGTGAATGGCTCGCTGCGGCAAACACAGAGAAAAGCTCTCAACTTTCTATCTTGAATGCGAAATACAACATTATTCAAGCAGAAAATGCCGTATATAGTTCAATGGCAGGTTATTACTCCCGTTAAAATCATGATTAAGGAAGTTTCGGCTTCCTTAATCTTTTTTATGGACATGAAAAATGAAAAAACAACTGACTTTTTATTTCATTCGCCACGGTAAAACTGTTTGGAATACGGAAGGTTTAATGCAAGGTCATGGCGATTCCCCTTTGACTGAAGAAGGCGTTAATGGCGCGAAAAAAACAGGTATGGCACTTAATCATATTCCTTTTGTCGCGGCCTACTCTAGCGTATTAAAACGTACCATCGCGACAGCCTCTCATATTATTGGTGAACGAGATATTCCCCTTTTCCATCACCAAGGTTTAAACGAACAATATTTTGGTTCTTGGGAAGGTCAACTTGTTGATACCTTAAGAGAACATCCAGAATTCCAGCAACTCATTAAAGATCCGGCCAATTACAAAGCTCAAGTAAATGGCGGAGAAACGTTCGAACAATTGGGCGAGCGAGCCATGAAAGCATTGCACGACATTATTAAGATCCACAATCAAGGCAATATTCTCATTGTGTCGCATGGCCATACTCTACGTTTATTGCTTGCCTTATTAAACGGTGCTACGTGGCAAAATCACCGCGATGAAGATAAATCAGTATCTCTCATTAACACCTCAATTAGTGTTGTGCATTATGACGATGAGAACGGTTTTTGCGTTGAGAAAATAAATGATGCGGATCATTTAAAATAAACAAATTTACCTAAAAAAATAACCGCACTTTGGATGACCTAAAGTGCGGTTAATTTTTATGATGTTTTTGTGATTATTTCACTTCGCGGAATAAAATCTCGCTTGGAATCACAGATCCTTGCCAGTAAAGCTCAGTTGATACTTTCTCCGCTAAATCTAAGAAAGATTTCGCAATTTCACTGTCTGGCGCTGCAACTACGGTTGGTTTACCCGCATCCAAATCTTGACGAACTTGGATATTCAACGGTAACTGACCTAATACTTTCACATTGTATTTTTGTGCCATTTTTTCTGCACCACCAGTACCGAAAATTGCTTCGTGATGGCCACAATTGCTACAAATATGCATAGACATATTTTCCACAATACCTAACACTGGCACAGATACACGTTCAAACATCGACACGCCTTTCACCGCATCTAATAACGCAATATCTTGTGGCGTGGTAACCACTACAGCTCCTGTTACCGGAATTTGTTGTGAAAGGGTTAATTGGATATCACCTGTACCCGGAGGCATATCGATCACTAAGTAATCCAAGCTATCCCATAAGGTTTCATTTAAAAGCTGGCTTAATGCACTACTTGCCATAGGACCACGCCAAATGGTTGCATTATCTTCATCCATTAAGAAACCGATCGAGTTGGCAGATAAACCATACGCTTTAATTGGGGTGATATGTTGGTTATCTGGTGAAGTTGGGCGTTGATGCGGCGCACCTAACATATGCGGAATAGATGGGCCGTAAATATCTGCATCTAAGATCCCCACACGAGCACCTTGAGCTTGTAAAGCAAGCGCAAGATTCACTGAAACGGATGATTTCCCTACCCCGCCTTTACCTGAAGTCACCGCAATGATGTTCTTTACACCTTTTACAGCGGGTTGATTATTTGCACGTTTTAACGTTGCGATTTGATAATTCACCACCCATTTGATTTCTTTGCTATCTGTTGCTTTTAATAAAGCATCAGAAAGCTGCTGTTTCACTTGCTCCACGCCAGTGTTCCATGCAAAAGGCAATTGTAATTCAATACGTAATACGTCACCGCCTTTTTCAACTTTCTTCAAAGTCTTTAATTCGATTAAGTCTTTTTGTAAGGTTGGGTGTTGAAATTGTTGGAAAAGTTGCAGAACCTGAGATTGTTGTTCTGCCGTTAAATTTTCAGAAAAAGCAGTTGCCATAATATTCCTTTAATAGTAGTAGGTAGTAGAGTAAATTTGTCAGGGATATTCTACCCCTTTTACACCTCAAATGTTAAGCTAAAAGTATAACTAAACTAGAAAAAATCACACCAATCGGGTAACATACTCACAATTTTTGCAAAAAGAATAAGAGAAAAATAATGACAACTCAACCTCGTAAAATTTTAGTCACTTGTGCATTACCTTATGCAAATGGTGCCATTCATTTAGGCCATATGTTAGAACACATTCAAGCGGATATTTGGGTGCGTTTCCAACGTATGCGTGGCAACAAAATTCATTTTGTCTGTGCTGATGACGCACACGGCACACCAATCATGCTTAATGCTGATAAATTAGGCATTACACCAGAAGAATTAATCGCAAAAGCAAAAGCTGATCACGTACGTGATTTTGCAGGCTTTAATATCAGTTTTGATAACTATCACTCTACTCACAGTGCAGAAAATAAACAAATCACCGCTGATATTTACAATAAATTAAAAGCTAAAGGCTTCATTAAAACGAAAGTGATTTCTCAGTTATTCGATCCTGAAAAGAATATGTTCTTACCGGATCGTTTCGTTAAAGGGACTTGTCCAAAATGTAAAGCTGAAGATCAATATGGTGATAACTGCGAAGTTTGTGCTTCGACTTATAGCCCTATGGATTTAATTAATCCGCGTTCTGCTGTATCAGGTGCAACACCAATCATTAAAGAATCTGAACACTTCTTCTTTGACTTACCTGCTTTTGAAGGGATGTTAAAAGAATGGACTCGCTCTGGCTCACTTCAACCGGAAATTGCAAACAAAATGCAAGAATGGTTTGAAAGTGGTTTGCAACAATGGGATATCTCTCGTGATGCCCCTTATTTTGGTTTTGAAATTCCAGGTGCAAAAGATAAATTCTTCTATGTTTGGCTAGATGCCCCAATCGGCTACATGGCTTCATTCAAAAATCTCTGCGATCGTGAAGGCATTGATTTTAATGAATTCTGGGGCGAAAACAGCGATGCAGAACTTTATCACTTTATTGGTAAAGATATCGTGTATTTCCACAGTCTATTCTGGCCAGCGATGTTAGAAGGGAGCGAATTCCGCAAACCAACCAATGTGTTTGCTCACGGTTATGTCACCGTAGATGGCGCAAAAATGTCAAAATCACGCGGTACATTTATCCAAGCCAGCACCTATTTAAATCACATTGATCCAGAATGTTTGCGTTACTACTACGCAGCAAAATTAAACGATCGTATCGAAGATCTCGATTTCAATTTGGAAGATTTCGTTCAACGTGTCAATACAGATATCGTTAATAAATTAGTCAATTTAGCTTCTCGTAATGCGGGCTTTATCACAAAACGTTTTGAAGGCAAATTAGCAGATAAATTAGAAGATGAAGCGCTTTTCAATGAATTCACTGCACAAGCTGAACAAATTGCTGCTTATTATGAAAGCCGTGAATACAACAAAGCGATTCGTGAAATCATGGCATTAACTGATAAAGCCAATAAGTATATTGATGAAAAAGCGCCTTGGGTAATTGCAAAAGAAGAAGGCAAAGAGGCTGAATTACAAGCAGTTTGCTCAATGGGTATCGAGCTTTTCCGTGTATTGATGTCTTACTTAAAACCGGTTCTTCCAAAACTGGCGGAACGTGCAGAAGCGTTCTTACAAACAGAACTAACTTGGAATAATATTGCACACCCTTTATTAGGTCATCAACTTACTCCATTTAAAGCCCTTTTCTCGCGCTTAGAGAAAAAACAAATTGATGCTGTTGTAGAAGAAACTAAAGCACTTTTCGCTGAAGCAAACAAAGCGACAGAAAAAACAGCGGCAAAAGCGACCGCACTTTCAAATGTTGAACCAATTGCTGACACCATTACCATTGACGATTTTGCTAAAATCGATATGCGTGTGGCAAAAGTACTGAAATGCGAAGCAGTACCAGAATCAAACAAACTCTTACGTTTTGAATTAGATTTAGGTGACCATACTCGCCAAGTGTTCTCTGGCATTAAAGCGGCTTACAACAAACCTGAAGAATTAGAAGGTCGTTTTGTTATTGTGGTAGCAAACCTGGCTCCTCGCAAAATGAAATTCGGTGTGTCAGAAGGAATGATTCTTTCTGCTGGTACTGGCGGAAGTGATTTATTCTTACTTTCAGCTGATAGCGGTGTCACTGCAGGTATGCAAGTAAAATAATTTAATATTTAGGCGACTTCGGTCGCCTTTTTTATTGCCAAATAGAATCAAATACCCTACCATATCAATCAGATATTTATCACGCAAATTAAAAGGAATTCATTATGACAAACGAACTTATCTGCTATAAACAAATGCCGGTTTGGACAAAAGATAAATTACCTAAAATGTTCCAAGAAAAACACAATACAAAAGTGGGAACTTGGGGCAAGCTTACGGTATTAAAAGGTAAACTTAAGTTTTATGAGCTAACTGAAAATGGCGATGTCATTGCTGAACATATTTTCACCCCAGAAAGTGATATTCCATTTGTTGAGCCACAAGCCTGGCACCGAGTTGAAGCCCTTTCTGATGATTTAGAATGTACGCTTGGTTTCTATTGCACAAAAGAAGATTACTTCAACAAAAAATATAATATGACTGCAACGCATGGTGATGTGGTTGATGCCGCTAAAATTATTAAACCTTGTAAAGTGTTAGATTTAGGCTGCGGACAAGGTCGTAACTCCCTTTATTTAAGTTTAAAAGGTTATGATGTGACTTCTTGGGATCACAACGAAAACAGCATTGCCTTCTTAAACGAAACCAAAGATAAAGAAAACTTGAATATCAAGACTGCAGTTTATGATATTAATACCGCCAATATTCAAGAAAACTACGACTTTATTGTATCAACCGTGGTATTTATGTTCTTAAATCGTGAGCGAATTCCTGCCATTATTAAGAATATGCAAGAACACACCAACCCTGGTGGTTACAACTTAATTGTAGCAGCGATGTCTACACCTGAGGTACCTTGTCCATTAGCGTTCTCATTTACGTTCTCTGAAGGTGAATTAAAAGAATACTACAAAGATTGGGAATTCTTAGAATACAACGAAAATATGGGCGAATTACATAAAACCGATGAAAACGGCAATCGTATTAAATTAAAATTTGCGACAATGTTAGCAAGAAAAAAATAATTCGCTAATTTAGAAAATAAAATGACCGCACTTTATCTATCAAGTGCGGTCATTTTTTATGGGATTTTAATTACTCTTCAATAGAACGTAATAACTCGTTGATACCTACTTTACCTAAAGTTTTTGCATCAACTTTTTTCACGATCACTGCACAGTATAAGCTGTATTTACCACATTTTGATGGGAGGCTACCAGAAACCACTACAGAACCAGCTGGTACACGACCATAGAACACTTCACCCGTTTCACGATCATAGATTTTAGTTGATTGACCGATGAATACGCCCATAGAGATCACACAACCATCTTCAACAATCACGCCTTCAACGACTTCAGAACGTGCACCGATAAAACAGTTATCACCGATAATAGTTGGGTTCGCTTGTAATGGCTCTAATACACCACCAATACCTACACCACCAGATAAGTGTACATTTTTACCAATTTGCGCACATGAACCAACAGTTGCCCATGTATCAACCATGGTACCTTCACCCACGTATGCACCGATATTTACATAAGATGGCATTAATACACAGTTTTTAGAAATGTATGCCCCTTTACGTACGGTTGCAGAAGGTACGACACGGAAACCTTCTTGAGCAAAACGCTCTTCGGTATAGTCAGCAAATTTCAATGCCACTTTGTCGTAGTATTTAGTTTCAGCGCCATCAATGATTTGGTTATCATTGATACGGAAGGATAATAATACCGCTTTTTTCAACCATTGGTGAGTCACCCATTCACCATCAATCTTTTCTGCAACACGGTATTTACCGCTATCTAATCCTTCGATCACTTCTTCGATTGCTGCACGAGTTTGTGCATCAACTGTTTTAGGGGTAATTTCCGCACGTTTTTCAAATGCAGCTTCAATAACTTGTTGTAAATTTGACATTTTGCTTCCTATTGTTGATGTGAAATAACGGTTGATAGTTTTATCATATTTTTGACATTCAAGCAAAAAACAACCGCACTTTCTTTTGATTTAAAACATAAAAAAAGCGAACCTAATTATGGCTCGCTTTTTTCTATTTTTTCGTTTAAGTTAGTTGATAACAGAAACATTTAATGATGAACCGCCAACGATTCTTACGCGACGACCTGCTTTAAAGCTAGGATCCGCTTTTTGAACCACAACGATCTCTTCTCTATTATCTTTTCTGATAACAAGCTCTGCACCATTAACTTGGCTCATTTTCTCTTCAATTTTGCTACCTGCAATGGCACCACCAATCGCACCAATAACACTTGCAATGGCTTGACCAGTACCACCACCGATCGTACTACCTGCGATACCACCTAAAGCACCACCACCAACTGAACCAATGACACCATTGTTATCAGCTTGGATTTTAACAGGACGAACAGATACGATTGTACCATAACTAATTGAACGAGCTTCTTTTGCTTGATCTGCAGAGTATACATCACCACTAAAAACATCGGTGTTTGCACAACCCGTTAAACCAACAGACATCATAAGTGCTAATGCTACTGTTACTTTTTTCATAAAACTAACCTTCTAAAAATGAATTAGATTGGGTTTCTTGGAGACCAAGTAGAAACGTTTTTCACGCCTTGACCGTTGTCAGATACTTTCACACAAGCACCAGTTACTAAAGTTGAATCGTATTTGTGAACGATAACTTCTGTTTCACCTTCTTGTTTGTATGAGCAGTCATTTTTACGAACGGTTAATTTTACATCATCACCTTGTAATTCGGTGAAGATAACTTGACCTTTATAAGCGCTTTCATCTTTTTGTGATTGAGATGAACAAGCTGATAAACCTAAACTTAATAAGACAGTTAATGCTAAGGTAATTTTTTTCATTACACTAAACCTCGAGTATTTTCTTTATTGTATAAGGATGAACCTTTATGCAAACGTGATTTTCTGTTTTATCAACAAAACTCACTGCAATGGATGGATTGGGCAATTGCTCCCCTTCCACCTTAGGTTCGCTCACCTTCATGGTTAATTGAGTTAGTTCCTTCCATAAAAATGTATTGCAAATTCGATTAACCCAATCCTCAACAGATTCATGAGATAAAAACGGCATTACAATTTCAATATGTTCCCAAGTTTCTTGGGGATATTGTTTATTTTTAGGAAACGGTAATTCAATAACATCGACAGGCTGACCAATGAAATCAACTGGCTCATCTAATTCAATCAAATAGATAGGACGCCCATTGACGATATTATCGCTTAAAATTCTACCGCACTTTAATAACTCTGTCAGCCAATTTTTTGCTTTTTCTTCAGTATTTGCTCTTAAAGCTAAATGATCAATTTGATAATCCGCTAAATTCACTTTCATGACGGCAGCTAATTGCTGAATTTTTTCTTGAAATAGAGGCAACTCTTGATAAAGTGCGGTCGATTTTTCCATTAAATTTGACATTTTCTCTTGCTCTTACTTTGAGAAATCTATAAACAACGGTATCATAGCCGATTATTTTCATTATTCAATTTCAAGATTAGGAAAAACCGTGAATATTCAATCTATTTTATCCGATAAAATTAAACAAGCGATGATTGCGGCAGGCGCAGATGAACAATGCGATGCGCTTATTCGCCAATCAGGTAAACCACAATTTGGCGACTACCAAGCAAACGGCATCATGGCTGCTGCTAAAAAACTAGGTTTAAATCCACGTGAATTTGCACAAAAAGTATTAGATCATGCTGATCTTTCTGATGTCGCAGAAAAAACTGAAATTGCTGGTCCAGGTTTTATTAATATTTTCTTAAATCCAACTTGGTTAGCGAATAACGTTTCTGCCGCATTAAAAGATCAAAATCTTGGTGTCAGCGCAAATGAAAAACAAACCATCGTGATTGATTATTCTTCACCAAACGTTGCGAAAGAAATGCACGTAGGTCATTTACGTTCTACCATCATCGGTGATGCCGTTGTTCGTACCCTTGAATTTTTAGGCCACAACGTTATTCGTGCGAATCACGTGGGTGACTGGGGTACACAATTTGGTATGCTTATTGCTTATCTTGAAAAAATGGAAAATGAACATGCGAGTGAAATGGAACTTCAAGATCTTGAAGCATTCTATCGCGAAGCGAAAAAACATTATGATGAAGATGAAGCTTTCGCTGAAAAAGCCCGTAACTATGTAGTGAAATTGCAAGGTGGGGATGAATATTGCCGCACGATGTGGAAAAAATTAGTTGATATCACCATGCAACAAAACCAACGCAACTACGATCGTTTGAATGTCACATTGACTGAAAAAGATGTGATGGGGGAAAGCCTTTATAACCCGATGTTACCTGCTATCGTTGAAGATCTGAAAAAACAAGGTTTAGCCGTTGAAGATGAAGGCGCATTGGTTGTTTATCTTGATGAATTCAAGAATAAAGAAGGCGAACCGATGGGCGTTATCGTTCAGAAGAAAGATGGCGGTTTCCTTTATACTACGACTGATATCGCGGCAGCGAAATACCGTTATGAAACCTTAAAATCGGATCGCGCATTAGTGTTCTCTGATACTCGTCAAAGCCAACACATGCAACAAGCGTGGTTAATTACGCGTAAAGCAGGTTATGTGCCAGATAGCTTCTCACTTGAACATAAAAACTTCGGTATGATGTTGGGTAAAGATGGTAAACCATTCAAAACTCGTACTGGTGGTACCGTAAAATTAGCAGATTTATTAGACGAAGCGATTGAGCGAGCCACTGTATTAATCAACGAGAAAAATACCAACTTATCTGATGAAGAAAAAACTGCAGTTATTGAAGCGGTGGGTATTGGCTCGGTGAAATATGCAGATCTTTCTAAAAACCGCACGACTGACTATGTGTTCGATTGGGATAATATGCTCAGTTTTGAAGGCAATACCGCACCTTATATGCAATATGCTTATACGCGTATTCGTTCAATCTTTAATAAAGCAGACGTGAATCCAACCGCTCTTGCAGAGGCGAAAATTCAACTTTCAGATGAAAAAGAACGTGCATTAGCGATCAAATTGCTTCAATTTGAAGAAGCCGTTCAAACTGTGGGCAAAGAAGGGACACCGCATGTACTCTGTGCTTATTTATATGAGTTGGCAGGTGTGTTCTCTTCATTCTATGAACACTGCCCAATCTTAAATGCAGAAGATGAAAACGTAAAATTAAGCCGTTTAAAACTCGCATCTCTTACAGAGAAAACCTTAAAACAAGGTCTAGAATTATTAGGCATTAAGACAATCGAAAAAATGTAAAAAAAGTGCGGTCAATTTCGACCGCACTTTTTCTTTATACATCCACTAAAATGAGTATCGCCGCTTCTCCGCCCCATTCTTTGGGAGCTTGGTGTAACGCTCGGACTTTAGGGTGCTGAACTAACCAACGTGGAATTTGTTTTTTCAACGTAAAGGTTCCATAGCCCGTCATGATACTCGCACAATAAACATGCTCATCTTCACAAGCTAACAGCAGTGCTGCCAATTCCATTTTGGCCTGTTCACGGGTTAAACCATGTAAATCTAAAAATAATTCAGGTGAAAAATCGCCACGACGAAGTTGTTTCAATAAATGGCTATCTTCCCCTTCGCGTAAATATTTGATGACACCATCATGTTCATTTAGCAATGGTTCATACTCATCAGAAAAATAGAAAAGCGTATCCTCTTTTTCTCGAATATCACGTAAAGGGGATTTTTTCTGACCGCTCTTTTGACGCGGCGCGACAAAGGTATCTTGCTTAATGGGTTTAATCCCTTTAGTTTCAGCCCGAAAAAGATCAAAATCATCTGGTTCTGTCATTATTTTTCTCAATTTGTTATTTTGCTTAATGATAGCACATCTATTCTATGGTATAACTAGCCAAATTTTTTATTGAGGCAGAAAATGGAAACCTTACACAATCAAGAACTTGTTGCGACAATTTTAGAAGATAACGTGGCAAGTGAATTAACAACTATTCAAGATTTTTTACGCTGGACATACAGCACATTTAACCGTTCTGATATTTACTACGGGCAAGGCCATGACAATGCGTGGGATGAAAGCCTTCAATTAGTGCTTGCGGGGCTTCAATTACCGCTCGATTTACCACAAGATTTATTTAACAGTAAACTGACTCATTCAGAAAAAGAAACTTTAGTACAATTAGTCTTAAGCCGTATTGAGCAACGTGTGCCAGTCGCTTACTTAACGAATAGTGCGTGGTTCTGCGGATTAGAATTTTATGTGGATGAGCGCACAATTATTCCTCGCTCACCAATTAGTGCGTTAATCCAAGATAAATTTGCCCCACTTTTAAAATCTGAACCAAAACGTATTTTAGATCTTTGTACTGGTAGTGGTTGTATTGCAATCGCAACAGCTGAAGCCTTTCCTGAAGCGGAAGTAGATGCGGTCGATCTTTCTGTGGATGCGTTAAATGTGGCAGAAATCAATATTGCGCGTCACCAATTAGAACATCGTGTTTTCCCGATTCAATCAGATTTATTCCAAAATCTCTTCGGTCAGCAATATGATTTAATCGTGACCAACCCACCTTATGTAGATGAAGAAGACTTGGCAGATATGCCTGAAGAATTCCATTATGAGCCTGAATTAGCCTTAGGTTCCGGTGTTGATGGTTTAGAAATTACAAAACAAATTTTAAAACAAGCGCCGGATTATTTAACGCCAAATGGTATGCTCGTTTGTGAAGTGGGTAACAGCATGGTGAGCCTTATCGAGCAATATCCAGATGTGCCATTTGAATGGGTTGAACTAAGAAATGGTGGCCTGGGTGTATTTGCCATTAGCCGCGAAGATTTAGTGAAATATCACGATTCTTTTTAATCTCAAGTGTGGTTAAAAATCGTCGTGAATTTTGACCGCACTTAACAAATTGCTGGCGCGCGTTCTTAACGCGTGCTTTTCTTTTTTAAATAAAACCAATGAATTTACAAAAACTTTTACTGACTCGTCGTTTCTTTTCTACCCTTGCATTCTTTTCCATGCAAACGGTATTTTTCATCTATTTACAAGGAAAAGGATTAAGCAACAGCGAAATTGCCTTTTCGCTCTCGTTGCTTTTCTTCTGCAACCAAGCATTAGCGATTTTAGCCGGTATCTGGGGCGATCGTTTTGGACTAGCCAAAATGATGTTGCTCGGATGCTTTTTAGATGTCATCGCCTATATTTTCTTTCTCTCTGCAGACAATTACATTCTGCTTTTAATTGCCACCACCTGTTTTGGCCTAGGCAGCTGTTTATTTGGTACCAATGCGAAAGCCTGCCTATTGGTACTCGCGGGTGAAGAATACAAAGATAAAACCCGATTACAGGGAAAATATTTGAAAGTCACTTCCATATCGTCTATGTTTGCGCCTTTATTGGTGATTCCATTTATCAAATACAATCACATTGAATGGTTGATTTGGGTCTGCTTTGCGATGGAAGCGATTCTCTTTGCCCTAATGGTTAAACCGTTTTATCAAATCCAAACCTTGCAAACCTTAGTGAAATTTCGCTTTGCCCAAATTAAAGAAATCATCACTAAAGAATTTTTATTGGTGCATTTGATGTTGTTTATTCCACTTTCCATTGCAACGTCATTCTTTGTGATCTTCCCTTTCCTGTTTGACAACAAATTAGGTATGCCGGAACACTCCCCCATTGCACTTTTTGTGAATGGGTTGTTGACTGTATCACTACAAAGTTATTTTTCTCGAAAAATTAATTTAACAATTAAACAAACCCTATGGGTGGCGCCAATCTTGGCCATTGGCATTATCTTACCTTGGTTTATTACGTTGAAATATATTTCTGTGGTTTCTGCTTATATTTACTTGGTCATCTTCACGGTAATTGAAGTCTATGCTTTAACCGCGATGGCAAATTTATTAGTAAAATTTGATAATGGTACAAACCGAGGTTTTATCTTTGGCTCATCACGATTATTGCTTTCTATCGCAACGGTTATCGTCATGAACTTAGTGCCTCATTTGTTTTTATTGTAAAAAAGAAACGGTCAGAATTCACATTAAATTCTGACCGCACTTTTATATTTTTCTATGCTTATTTCACTTCTAATTCAACATTATCAAACAATTTCTTCACCGCGCTGTTATCACGCAATTTCTCAGCCTTTTCAACCATTGGGCGAGTTAAGTGTGGAGAGAAGAATTCAATAAAGTCATACATATAGTTGCGTAAGAAAGTACTGTGTTTAAAGGCAATTTGCGTCATACTCGCACGGAACAAATGCCCCGCATCAATTGCCACTAAATCCTTATCTGCTGGTGTATGTGCCATAGATGCCATGATACCTACACCTAATCCTAAACGCACATAAGTTTTAATCACGTCAGCATCCGTTGCGGTAAACACAATATTCGGCAGAATCCCCGCGCGATTAAACGCATAATCCAAATCAGATACACCGGTAAAACCAAAGGTATAAGTGACTAACGGATATTTACCTAACTCCTCAACAGTAAGATTTTTCACTTTTGCCAAAGGATGGTCAGGTTTAACAATCACCGAACGATTCCACAAATAGCAAGGCAATTGAATCAAATCATCAAAAAGATACGGCGCTTCTGTTGTGATCGCTAAATCCACTTCACCTGAAATCAATGCATCATGGATTTGCGTCGGTGAACCTTGATGAATATGTAAACTCACATCCGGATATTGTTTAGAGAAACGCTCCACCACAGCCGGCAACATATAACGCGCTTGCGTATTAGTTGTCGCAATACGTAACACACCATGATTCGGGCAAGTATATTCATTGGCCACTGATTTAATGCTTTGGGCTTTCACTAAAAGCTCACGAGCTATAGCGACGATCTTTTTACCCGCAGGCGTAATGGATTTAATGTGTTTACCATTACGCTCAAAAATCTCTAAACCTAATTCATCTTCTAACAAGCGAACCTGTTTACTGATACCAGGTTGAGAGGTATAAAGCGCATTCGCGGCTTCAGTCACATTTAAATTTTGGTTTACAATCTCAACAATGTAGCGGAGTTGCTGCATTTTCATCGCGAATACCACCTATTTTTTATAGCGTTTACTTAACTCAGTATAACGTTTTACTGCTTTACGAATTTGACCTGACTTTGGTCGACGACGAGGTTTCGTCACATCCAATTTAGTTTCGGTTTCAGGCGGTAAGCCCACTAATTCACGTAAATAGTTGACGTTTTCCAAATCCATTTCTTCCCAGCCACCTCGCGGTAAACCTTTCATCAGCTTAATGTTGCCGTAACGAATACGAATCAAGCGGCTCACTTGAATGCCTTGTGATTCCCACAGACGGCGCACTTCACGGTTACGACCTTCCATTAAAGTCACGTCGTACCATTGGTTAATCCCCACGCCACCTGCAAATTTGATTTCTTTGAAATTGGCTGGGCCATCTTCCAACTGCACACCTTTACGTAAACGCGCTAACATGGCATCGTCCACTTGACCAAATACACGTACTGAATACTCACGCTCAACTTCACGGCTTGGATGCATTAAACGATTCGCTAATTCACCATCTGTTGTGAAAAGCAATAAGCCTGAAGTATTAATATCCAAACGACCGACAGCAATCCATCTTGCGCCATTTAAGCGTGGTAAACGATCGAATACGGTCGGACGGCCTTCAGGATCACTACGCGTACAAAGTTCACCTTCTGGTTTGTAATACATTAATACACGGCATACTTCTTTTTGTGCTTGTTGAAGATTAATGATACGACCATCAATACGCACTTTTACACCGGAATGTACATCGATACGATCTCCAAGGGTCGCCATTTTACCATCGACACTCACTCGATTTTCAGCAATCATTGCTTCAATTTCACGACGAGAGCCTTGTCCTGCACGCGCAAGCACTTTCTGTAATTTTTCACCTTCTACGGTAGATTGACGAGAGGGTTTAGCCACCTTAGCTTTAGGGGTTGATTTGATGTCAGAATTGACCGCACTTTTACGATCTTTACGCTCAAAGTGCGGTTGTTTTTCCGCCTGTTTTTCACGTTCTTGTCTGACTGGTTTTTGAATAGGTTTCATCTGTTTTCCTTTGTCGCTTTCCCAAGCGTCTAAAATAAGTTAAATGAAAGGATCGGTACTACCACTTCCTTCACGTAAAATGACTGGCGATTCTTCCGTTAAATCTACCACCGTTGTTGGCTCTTGACCTAAATAGCCACCATGAATAATTAAATCCACTTGACGTTCTAAGCATTCGCGAATCTCTTCGGGATCGGAATAAGTCATATGTTCATTATCAGGCAGCATCAGTGAGCAAGATAAAATCGGTTCACCTAATGCCTTCAATAAATCTAAGGCTATTTGATTATCTGGTACACGCAAGCCAATCGTTTTGCGTTTTGACGTCATCAATCGACGAGGAAGCTCTTTCGTTGCTGTCAAAATAAAGGTATAACGCCCCGGTGTATTGTTTTTAATTAAGCGATAAGCCACATTACTGACCGTTGCATAGGTTGAAAGCTCGGATAAATCGCTACATACCAACGTAAAATTATGCCCGTCTGGCAATTTACGAATTGCCACAATACGATCCATCGCATGTTTATCGCCTATCATACAACCCAAGGCATAGCCCGAATCTGTCGGATACACAATGACACCACCTTGACGCAAAATTTCTACCGCTTGATTAATCAAACGTGCTTGCGGATTTTCAGGGTGGATATAGAAAAATTGGCTCATAATTTTGTCCTTAAAAAACTGACGAGATTATACACCGATTTAGATGTAGTTATAAGGATTTGTTATAAAAAACGACCGCACTTTGAAAACTCATCCAAAGTGCGGTCTATTTTTTTAGTTTTTATTTCAACAATTCACGGAGAGCTGAACCGATTTCAGCGAGGCTTCTCACTGTCTTCACACCCGCCGCTTCAAGTGCGGCAATTTTATCTGCCGCTGTTCCTTTTCCACCGCTGATAATCGCTCCTGCATGTCCCATACGCTTGCCTTTTGGCGCCGTTACACCTGCGATATAAGCCACCACAGGTTTTGTTACATGAGATTTAATGAACGCTGCCGCCTCTTCTTCTGCAGAGCCACCGATTTCACCAATCATCACGATGGCTTCAGTTTCAGGATCTTCTTGGAATCGCTTAAGAATATCAATGAAGTTAGATCCTGGAATAGGATCGCCGCCGATCCCTACGCAAGTGGATTGACCGAAACCTTCATCTGTTGTTTGTTTTACCGCTTCATAAGTCAAAGTACCTGAACGAGAAACAATGCCTACTCTGCCTTTTTTATGGATATTCCCCGGCATAATACCAATCTTACACTCATCCGGTGTAATCACACCTGGACAATTTGGGCCGATCATCACAACACCCGTTTCATTTAATTTTTGTTTTACCAACAACATGTCCAATGTTGGAATGCCTTCTGTAATACAGACTACCAACTGAATACCTGCATCAATAGCTTCTAAAATGGCATCTTTGCAAAATGATGCAGGTACATAAATCATCGTTGCTGTAGCCCCTGTAGCTTGCACCGCTTCACGCACTGTATTAAATACCGGCAAACCTAAGTGCGTTGTTCCGCCTTTATTCGGTGAAACGCCCCCCACTAACTTTGTGCCATAAGCCAATGCCTGTTCGCTGTGAAATGTCCCTTGCGCACCAGTGAAACCTTGGCAAATTACTTTTGTCTCTTTATTAATTAAAATCGCCATGATTATTCTCCTTTTGCCGCTTTCACTGCCGCTTGTGCTGCTTCTTGTAAACTATGTGCTGCAATTAAATTCACACCACTTTCAGCTAAAATTGCTCTACCTTGTGGGGCATTGGTTCCTTCTAATCGAACCACAACAGGCACTTTTACACCGACTTCTTGAATCGCCGCCACGACACCTTCAGCAATAAGATCACAGCGTACAATTCCACCAAAAATATTCACTAATACAGATTTCACATTTTTATCGGTGAGAATAATTTTAAAGGCTTCAGCCACGCGCTCTTTCGTTGCACCGCCACCAACATCAAGGAAGTTTGCAGGGTTACCACCATATAATTTCACGATATCCATTGTACCCATAGCAAGTCCTGCGCCATTGACCATACAGCCAATATCACCTTCCAAAGCAACATAGTTAAGCTGATATTTTTCTGCTTCTGCTTCACGTGCATCACTTTGACTTAAATCACGTAAGGCTAATAAATCAGGATGTCGATAAAGTGAGTTATCATCAATGCCCACTTTCGCATCTACGCAAATTAAATTGCCTTCTTTCGTCACCACGAGCGGATTCACTTCAACTAAAGAAAAATCTTTTTCGATAAAAAGTTGAGCGAGTTTTACAAAAATCTCGGCAAATTGTTTATTTTGTTCGCCGCTTAAACCAAGTTTAAAGGCTAATTCACGGCCTTGATATGGCATTCCACCCACGAGAGGATCAATTGTCACTTTATGAATTAATTCAGGCGTCTCTCTTGCCACATCCTCAATGCTCATCCCCCCTGCTGAAGAAGCCATAAAAACCACTTTCTGCGAGGCACGATCAATCACTGCACCAAGGTAAAGTTCTTTCTCAATCTGGCAGGTTTCTTCAATATAAATGCTATTAACAGGTTGGCCTTTTTTATCAGTTTGGAAGGTGACTAAATGTTGGCCAAGCCATTTATCTGCAAAAGCACGCGCTTCTTCTGCATTATGCACAAGCTTCACACCACCGGCTTTTCCACGTCCACCTGCATGAACTTGACATTTCGCTATCCAAACATCGCCATTTAGCTGAAAGAGCGCCATTTCAGCTTCATCTGCTGTTTGACATACTACGCCCTCACTCACAGGCAGATCATATTGCTTAAAAAGCTGCTTGGCTTGGTACTCATGTAAATTCATATTTCCTTCCTATTTTGATGTTGTTTAGCGAAACAAACAAAAATTTGACCGCACTTTGTTTTATTTTAAATTCTGGGCTTGCTCTTTATATATTGAGTTATATACTGAGCCAGAATAACCACAATCCATGTTAAGGATAACAACATGCAAACAAAAAAATCAAGCAATCTTGCGATTGCGCTCATTTGGTTTACTGCTGCTATTTCAATGGCAGAAATTCTCACTGGTACTTGGTTTGCTCCTCTAGGGTGGCAACAAGGTTTAATTGCCATCGTCGTTGGGCACTTTATTGGTGGTTCGATGTTTTTCTGTGCAGGTTATATCGGTGCAAAAACCCAAAAAAGTGCCATGCAAACGGTACAAATATCATTTGGTGAAAAAGGTTCTGCCCTTTTCTCTTTACTCAATGCCATGCAACTGATGGGATGGACTGCTGTCATGATTTATATGGGGGCTGAAGTCATTTCTATCTTAAATCAAACAGCTGATGCTTCCATCTTTCCACTCCTTACACTTGGCTTAGGCATACTCATCATACTTTGGCTACTACTCGGCTTCACTAAATTAGGTATCTTCAAAAGCCTCTCACTTGTCACCATGTTTTTACTGATGCTGTGGCTAAGTATTCAAGTAGCTAATAAACCATTTATTGCCATGGACGTTGCACAAAATATTAAATTTGGTACTGCTGTAGAAATTGCTGCCGTCATGCCACTTTCTTGGTTACCAGTAGTATCTGACCACACGAAGAACAGCGAAACACCATTTAAAACGACCGCACTTTCAACGCTAACTTATACCGCGACCAGCTGCTGGATGTATGCTCTCGGCTTAGGTGCAGCATTAGTGACCGGTAAATCTGAAATCTCACAAATTCTTTCTCTTGCTGGTGTAAGTGTTATTGGTGTATTAATTGTCATCGCCTCTACCATGATTAACACTGCACTTCCCGCCTATTCCACCGGTATGAGTTTAAACAATATCTTCCCTCAATTAAAAGTCACGCCAATCTCCGTACTTACCGTGATTGTGGGCATTATATTAGCCTCAACCTTACCTGTGACAGAATACGAACATTTCTTGTTCTTTATTGGTTCAGTATTCGCGCCAATGATTGCCGTGCTTATCGCTGATTTCTTTGTGCTTAAACAGCATGATGTTAAAAAATCTGTTGATAGTGTTGGACTCGGCGTTTGGTTTGTCGGCTTCGTACTCTATCGTTTTCTTATGGCAAAGGGTTGGGAAACCGATTTAGGTCTGACTTTCCCTGTTATCATCATTACCTTTATCTTAGCAATCTTAGTACGTAAAATAGCTAAATAAAGGTTGGATTTTAATTATAAAAAGGCGGGCATTGTTCCCGCCCTTTTATTCACATCAATATAAAAAAGGCTTTTCCCCTCAAAAGAGAAAAGCCTGTGTGCTTAAATTTCTAATAATAAACGAGTTGGATCTTCTAATAAGTCTTTAATCGCCACTAAGAAACCAACTGATTCACGACCATCAATTAAACGGTGATCATAAGATAAGGCTAAATACATCATCGGACGAATCACCACTTGACCATCTACCGCAACTGGACGTTCTTTGATGGCGTGCATACCTAAAATCGCACTTTGCGGAGGGTTGATAATTGGTGTGGACATTAAAGAACCAAATACGCCACCATTAGTAATGGTGAAGTTACCGCCAGTTAAATCTTCAACGGTTAATTTACCATCACGGCCTTTTTCTGCTAGTGCCTTAATTTGTTTCTCAATATCCGCCATGCTGAGTTTGTCACAATTGCGTAATACTGGTGTCACTAAACCACGCGGGGTTGAAACGGCAATGCTAATATCAAAATAGTTGTGATACACAATGTCATCACCGTCAATTGAAGCATTCACTTCAGGGTAACGTTTTAACGCTTCAACCACAGCTTTAATGTAGAAAGACATAAAGCCTAAACGTACACCATGTTGTTTTTCAAATTTTTCGCCGTATGTTTTGCGTAATTTCATAATCGGCTGCATATCCACTTCATTGAATGTGGTGAGCATTGCAGTGGTATTTTTTGCTTCTAATAAGCGTTCTGCAATACGTTTACGTAAACGGGTCATTGGTACACGTTTTTCTGAACGAGAGCTGTATGCCACGGTGCTAATGGTATTCTGCTCTGTCGCCACATCTTGTTTTGCTTTTTGAGCATCACGTTTTGCCACTTCACGCGCAATATCTTCACGGGTAATACGACCACCCACACCAGAACCTTGAATTTTCTCTGCATCTAAATCGTGTTCAGCTAATAAACGACGAATAGCCGGACCTTGATCCGCTGAATTATTGTGACTATTTTCAATGGCTGCTCTTTGACGATCGGCTGGTGTTGGCTCATTGTCTTTCACTGTTTCAGTTGAAATATCGCCCGCTTGTTGAGTAGAAAGTTTACCTAAAAGTTGTTTACTTACTACGGTTTCACCTTCTTCTTGAAGAATTTCAATCACCACACCATCGCTTAAGGCTGGTACTTCAAGTACCACTTTATCTGTTTCAATTTCTACTAATACTTCGTCACGTTTTACTGTCTCACCAACTTTTTTATGCCATGTTGCAACAGTTGCATCCGCAACGGATTCCGGTAAATCTGGAACAAGAATTTCAATTGTCATTTTATTTTCCTTTAAATTATTCTTTCTTTAAAAATTACTGAAATTTCGACCGCACTTTTACAGTGTCAGCGCGTCTTCTACCAATTGTTTTTGCTGTTTGGTGTGTAAAGACATGTAACCTACCGCAGGTGAAGCTGAGGCAGGACGACCTGCATATTTTAACTTCACATGCTCAGGAAGCGAGCTGTCAAAGTTATGCTTACTACAATACCAAGCGCCTTGGTTCAATGGCTCTTCTTGACACCATACATAATCCGTTACATGAACATAAGGCTCTAACGCTTTCTTCACATCTTCATGTGGATACGGATAAAGCTGCTCAATACGAATAATCGCCACATCTGTTTGGTTATTCGCACGACGTTGTTCCAAAAGATCGTAATACACTTTACCTGAGCATAGGACTACACGTTTAACTTGTTTTGGATCGATATTATCAATTTCACCAATGACTGTTTGGAATGTGCCATTTACTAATTCATCTAAACTTGACACGGCAAGTGGATGACGTAATAAGGATTTTGGTGAAATACCAATTAATGGACGACGCATTTTACGGATCGATTGACGACGTAGCATGTGGTAAACCTGTGCTGGTGTAGATGGAATACACACTTGCATATTCTGTTCTGCACAAAGTTGTAAATAACGTTCTAAACGAGCTGATGAGTGCTCTGGGCCTTGGCCTTCATAACCATGTGGTAATAACATCACTAAGCCACACATTCTGCCCCATTTTTGTTCACCAGAACTGATAAATTGATCAATCACAATTTGTGCACCGTTTGCGAAGTCACCAAACTGTGCTTCCCAAATGGTTAATGTTTTTGGATCTGTTGTCGCATAGCCATATTCAAAAGCCAATACGGCTTCTTCGGATAATACTGAATCCCACACTTCAAAACGACCTTGGTTGGCATGTAAATGTGTTAATGGCACATAGCCTGTCCCGTCATTTTGATTATGCACAACTGCATGGCGATGGAAGAACGTACCACGTCCTGCATCTTCACCCGATAAACGAACATTAGCGCCTTCATCTAATAAGGTTGCGTATGCCATAGTCTCTGCCATCCCCCAATCGAACAATTTCTCGCCTTTTGCCATTTCACGGCGATCAGAATAGATTTTTTCGACACGAGGATGTGCACGTAAGGTTTCTGGATATTCACTGACACGCTCCGCTAAAGTTTGGAAACGTTCTTGTGGAAATTTACTTTCGTAAGGGGATGTCCAGTCATAGTTGAGATATTGCAACCAGTCCATTTGGGCGATATCCATTTCTCGCCATTCTTTCACTACGCGATCACCGTTATCTAAGGCATCACGATAAAGATTCATCATCTCGATGGCTTCTTCTTCGGTAATCACCCCTTCAGCAATTAAACGATCTGCATAGACTTTACGTGGCGTTGGATGTTTTTTAATGATGCTATACATCATTGGTTGAGTGGCTAATGGTTCATCAGCCTCATTATGACCATGACGACGATAAGAAATGAGATCAATGAAAATATCGCGTTTGAATAAATTACGATATTCCACCGCCATTCTCGCCGCAAAAGCCACTGCTTCAGGATCATCACCATTCACATGAATAATCGGTGCCTGAATCATTTTCGCGATATCAGTACAATATTCTGTTGAACGGGTGTCATTTGGGTTAGAGGTGGTAAAACCAATTTGGTTATTAATCACAATACGGATTGTTCCACCAACGGTATAACCACGTGCATTAGACATATTCAAGGTTTCTTGTACAACACCTTGTCCCGCTACCGCTGAATCCCCATGAACAGTAACCGCTAATACTTGATTACGCTCTGTATCATTCTTTTTGGTTTGACGAGAACGTACCGCACCAATCACTACTGGGCTAACAATTTCTAAATGGGATGGGTTGAATGCAAGGGTTAAATGCACGCGACGCTCACCGACTGCGAAGTCAGAAGAGAAACCTTGGTGGTATTTCACATCACCTGTACGCTCGCCTGAATGTTTACCCGCAAACTCGTCAAAAAGATCTTCGGGTTTCTTACCAAGCACGTTTACTAACATGTTTAAACGACCACGGTGTGCCATACCAAACATCACATCTTGTACACCTTGTTTGCTCGCATGACGAATAATTTCTTTCATCAATGGAATAAAGGCATCACTTCCCTCTAAAGAGAAACGTTTTGCTCCCGGGAATTTCGCACCAAGATAACGTTCTAAGCCATCTGCAGCGGTCAATTCACTTAATAAGTTAATTTTTTCTTCTTTGGTAAAGAGCGGTTTATTTAATTGGCTTTCTAATTTGCTTTGTAGCCAACTTTTTTGCTCCATATCCTGAACATGCATAAACTCAAGACCAATTGAGCCACAATAGGTCTCTTTCAGCATTTCAGCTAAATCACCTAACTTGATGTTATCGCGATGATAGACGTAGTGATTAATATTGAAGGTTTCATTGAGATCCTGCTCGGTAAAACCGTGATAACGGTAATCCAATTCAGGTGCGGTGGAGACTTTCCAACGATAATAATTGATTGGGTCTAGTTTTGCTTCTAAATGACCGCGGAAGCGATAAGCGTTGATAAATTGGAGGACTTTAACTAATTTTGCACTGGCTTCTGGATCGATAACCGTCACGGCTTCTGTTGTATTTTCTCGCGCTAAACGACGGAAATAATCACGGACTGGTGAATGTGGTTGCTCTACTGCGGTTGTTTTCGGCAATGCATCAAACGTAGCACGCCAGCTTTCATCGACTGAAGATGGATCTTCTAAATAACGTTCGTATAATTCCTCAATATACGATTGATTAGAACCACCTAAAGCGGTTGAAGCCAACCATTCATCAAAGGCATTGTAATGCTGCATATCTACCCCTTGTATTACATGATGTTGTCTGCCCATTATACATAGGATAAAAAAAGAAATAATCCTCAAATCACACTTTGTTACAATTTTGTGATCTACTTCAATAAAAAAACCGCACATAAAGTGCGGTCTGTTTTATCTGAGTTTTCTTAGAAACTTAAGAATGGGGTGATTTTTTCAATTGTAGCTTCACCGATACCATCAATATTTGAAAGCTCAGCAGCACTTTTGATTTTGCCCACTTTGTTACGGTAATCAATAATCGCTTGTGCTTTTTTCTCACCGATGCCAGAAAGTTTTTGTAATGTTTCTGCATCTGCTTTATTGATATTTACTTTAGCAGAAGAAGCCACTTTCTCTTTAGCTGGCTCTTTTGTTGAAGTCGCTTTTTCTTTCACTTCTTTTACTTTATCTGCCGCTTTTGTTTTTGCGTCAGACGCTTTTTCTTTCGCACTCTCTTTCACTGAATTTAATTTTTCAGTGGCTTTGTCTTTCATAGACGGTTGATTATTCTCAGTCGCTTTTTCTTTTAAAGCAGATGCCTTCTCTTTTACTGCATCTTTTGCAGAAGTTGCTTTATCTTTCATTGCATCTTTCGCAGATGTTGCTTTTTCTTTAGCTTCAGTTACTTTATCTAATGCATTTGATTTTGTTGAACTCGCACTATCAGTCATTGATTTAAGCTTATCATTTGCCGCATTTTTCACGTCAGCTTTTGTACTTTCAACCATTGATTTTGAATTAGTTACGACTGATTCTTTTGTTGGTAATACAGATGTATTCGTTGCCAATACAGAACCAGATACGGCTAATGCAAGTGATGTTAATGTTAAAAGTGATTTTAAAGATTTCATAAAAACTCCTGTTTTGTTATTAATAGGCTCGACAAGCGAACCTGTATGCTAAGACTTATCTTAAGAAAATTAGTTCAAAACAAAAAACGCTCCAAATAAGGAGCGTCTTTAAATTTAACACTGACTAGTCATCGCTTGAGAAGATAGAAAGTAATCTTAATAAGCTAATGAATAAGTTGTAAATTGATACATAAATACTCACTGTTGCACGAATATAGTTTGTTTCGCCACCGTGAATAATATTGCTAGTTTCATAAAGGATTGTCATTGTTGAGAACACCACAAACAATGCGCTGATCCCTACCGCTAATGCTGGAATTTGGAAGAAGAAACTTGCCACGATCCCTAACAATAACACGATAAATAATGAGAAAATCGCGGTAGAAAGGAAAGACATATCTTTCTTCGTTGTAAGCACATAAGCTGAACAAGCAAAGAAGACGATGGCTGTACCTGCGAATGCAAGCATAATTAAATCTTCCATTCCTCTCGCCACATACATGTTTAAAATTGGCCCAATGGTATAGCCCATAAATCCAGTGAACGCAAATGCAGCTAAGATTCCCCACGCACTATTTGCTAAACGGTTTGTGACAAAAAGTAAACCGTAAAAACCTACAAGTAACACGATAAGATTTGGATAAGGCAAGTTTAAGCTCATAGAAATATAAGCAACAACTGCCGAAAATGCCATCGTTAATCCCAATAAGAAATAGGTATTACGTAGCACTTTATGTGTGCTAAGTAGTGATTCTTCCTGTGAATTAACAACAATGCGAGATTGCATAAAAGCTCCTTATTTTA
>OKWT01000155.1_pt1 | contig 26299 bp, 44 predicted proteins | sample 1607131 | NCBI WGS metagenome assembly OKWT01 (sample SAMN07501045, study PRJEB24779) | human gut metagenome
AGATTGTCTGATAAATTGTTAAAGAGCAGTGCGACGCGGCATTCAGCCTGCTGTCGCGAGGTGGCGTATATTACGCTCTCCTCTTTCAGAGTCAACCCTTAATTTCAGGATTTTCTCTTTTCGATTCGGACTGTTTTGTGAAGTGATTCACGTTGCCGTCTCGATGGAGGCGCATTATAGGGATCCCGATTTTTAGCACAAGCCTTTTTTCGATCTTTTTTTCTGACTGCCGAATTTTCATCCTTATTGATGTGATCCCGTTCGATCTGCGCAAATTATGACTCGAGTTTCGCTTGCATGAGCGAAAAAGAGGTCCCAAAGTCTGGAACGTATTCATTTTATCTATGAGGTTTTTATGGCTGCGGTTCTTCGTCCCTATCAAACATTCTTTCCTCAACTGGGCCAACGCGTCATGGTTGATGATGCCAGCGTAGTTATCGGCGACGTCCGTCTGGCTGACGATGTCGGCATCTGGCCACTGGTTGTGATTCGTGGCGACGTAAATTACGTTGCGATAGGAAGACGGACAAACATTCAGGATGGAAGCGTATTACATGTCACGCATAAATCTTCATACAACCCCGAAGGCAATCCTCTTCTTATTGGCGAAGAGGTTACGGTCGGACATAAGGTCATGCTGCATGGTTGTACTATCGGCAACCGCGTTCTGGTCGGCATGGGAACCATTATTCTGGATGGGGCAGTAATAGAAGATGATGTGATGATTGGGGCAGGCAGCCTTGTGCCGCAAAATAAACGCCTTGAAAGCGGATACCTTTATCTGGGCAGTCCGGTCAAACAGATCCGTCCTTTAAAAGAGACTGAACTCGAAGGCCTGAAGTATTCAGCCAACAACTATGTGCGCTGGAAGGATGAATATCTGGCTCAGGATAACCAGAGCCAGCCTTGATCGTTCTCCTGCTGCGCATTGAGAAGCGCCTCTGCTTCTTCTTCCAAATCCCAGCGGTGTGCGTGAAAAGCGTTCAGCCATGCTTCTTGCGTATCACCGCCATACCGCTTTGACAGAACCTCTCCAGTAATCGCGCAGGTCACCTGCATCCCATTCACAAGAGCCGGGAAGCACACCGCCTGACATTCCGCTATCCACTCTTCGCGATCCGGAAACTGGATGGCCTGATTCATACAGCAAGCTCCTGCTTAAGCTTTTCAATAACCGGGTCGATGGAAGGCAGCACACCATGCCAGAGCAGAACCGCATGCGCCGCTTGCCCCACCAGCATGCCTGCGCCATCCGCATAGTGCTGTACTCCATAACTGGCGCACCATTTCAAAAAAGGCGTCGGCCCTTTTTGGTAGAACATGTCGTAGCAGCGTACCTTTGGCGTAAGCAGTGAGGATGGGATCGCCGGGATCGTGCCATCTATTCCGCTGGCTGTAGCGTTAACGATAAGATCAAACTCATTACCTTCAAGCGTTTCCATCGGCACCGCAGATACGCTTCCAACATGCGCGAAGAGCGCAGCCAGCTCCTGAGCGCGGGCATGCGTTCTGTTGGTTACCGTTACTGCACAATCCAGTGATAGCAGCGGCATAAGAACGCCGCGCGCCGCGCCCCCTGCGCCTATCAACAATACCCGGTTGCCCGGCTTGATAAGATTAAGCCGTTGCAGATCCATCAGCAGGCCTATGCCGTCTGTGTTATCCCCCAGCAGACGGCCATCTTCCAGGCGCTTGAGGGTATTTACCGCTCCCGCCAGGGTTGCCCGTTCCGTAAGCTCGTCTGCCCGGGCGAAGGCCTGCTCTTTGAAAGGCACAGTAATGTTTGCGCCTTTTCCTCCATTATTGAAGAACGACTCCAGCGTTTCGATAAAGTTATCTACCGGCGCCAGGATTCGTCCATAGGGGTGGTCGATTTGCAATTGAGCCGCAAACTGCTCATGAATAAAGGGGGATTTGCTATGAGCAATGGGGTTTCCGAAAACAGCATAATGTTCCATCGTTTACCCCTGGCGGAACAGCTTGCCCGTAAGGGCGTCGCGAATTTCAGAAGGATTTTGCCGCCCGCCGGTTGGCCCTTTCATTACTGGAAAAGCTTCTCCAAACTGCTCGAGCACTTCCTGCGCCGTTCGACAAGGCGGCAACCCCGTAAGGTTAGCGCTGGTTGAAACAAGCGGCTTGCCATACGCTTCACAGAGCTGGATGACCAGCGGATGGTCTGTTACCCGCACCGCCAGCGAATCAAAACGTCCCGTCAGCCAGCGCGGCGTTGAAGGTTTAGCGGGAAATACAAACGTCACTGGTCCCGGCCAATGTTTAAAGACCGCTTCGCGCTGCGCCGCATTTAGCGATGCGTCGTCTATATAAGGCTTTAACTGCTCGAAGCTGGCGGCAATCAGAATCAATCCTTTTTCAACCGGTCGCTGCTTAAGCGCTAATAAACGATTCACAGCAACTTCGCTGTCAGGATCGCAACCGACGCCAAAAACAGCTTCTGTAGGATAAGCGATGACTTGTTGTTGTTTGAGGAGTTCGACGAGCTGAGAAATCTCGTTTGCAGGCAGGTTATTGTTCACTATTCTGTTCCGCCGTGACCGGCTTTCCACATTGTTTACTGGCGCAAAAGCGTTTTACGCCCTGCGCGGTTTTCTTTTCGATAAGTAACGGGTAATGGCAAACAGGGCAATCCCCCGCTACAGGTTTAAAATTAATAACGAATTGGCAATCGGGATAACGCTCGCAGGAATAAAAATTTTTACCAAAACGCGAACGGCGCTGAACAAGCTTACCGCTACGACACTGCGGGCAGGTCACCGCCGTTTCATCCGGCTTATCAATAAGCTCGGTATGTGTACATTCGGGGTAGCGGCTGCAACCGATAAACATGCCAAAACGCCCCTGTCGCAACACTAATGTTGCCTGGCAGACGGGGCAGGTTTGTCCTTCCAGAACTTTGATGATATGCCCGTCCGCCTGATTCTTCAGCGGACGGATATAATCGCATTCTGGATAACGAGAGCAACCGAGAAACGGACCATGCTTGCCATTTCTGATAACTAATTCAGCCCCGCACTCAGGGCAGGGCTCTTGATTACGCACTGTAAAAAGTGCTGATTTGACCATAATGCTCTACGCCGCAATAACTTTTAGTGCAGCATACCTTCATTTACTTCGAAGAGTAATTCTTCCATTTGTTGGTAAGCGTTTTCACATCCCGGAATGTTGAACAACACCATAAGAACAACCCATTTTAAATCTTCCAGATCGAACTCTTCGGTATCCAGCGCAGTAACACGCTCAATGACCATTTCACGGGTTTCGAGATTTAACACCTGAATCTGCTCAAGAAACAAAAGAAAACCACGACAGCTTGCGTCCAGGCGCTGGCTTTCTTCGGGAGTATAGATGCGCATTGAAAGGGGATCAGAAGCCAACTGCATCGGCTCGACCAGCCCGTCCTGATAGTCCGCTAGTTTTTCAAGCCACAGTAACGCGTTGTAGATATCCTCACGATCAAAACCGGCGTCGGTCAGGTCTCGCGTCAGTTTGTCCTGATCGACCCGCATCTCAGCCTCGTTATGGATGTAGGTTTCAAACAAATACATTAGTACGTCGAACATGGCCTGCCCTCCTTAATCGGACATAGCCGCCGGGTACAGCTGCGATCCATCCTGCTAACTCCAGTTCAAGTAGTTGGGCTACCGTCAATGGCACAGGTTGGCCGGCACGTTCAGCGACGACGTCAACAGGTGTAACCTCATCTCCTACGTTAGCCAACAGCTCGGGAAATGGCAATGCAGCTTCATCTTGATTGGGTGAATATTTTGTCTCTACAAGCCATGGAAGCTCATTTTGCAAATACTCAAGAATGTCTTGCGCGCTGGTCACTAATACTGCTCCCTGCCTGATAAGCCAGTGAGGCCCTTCACAGCCGGGGTTGCCAAGCGGGCCTGGCAGAGCAAAAACTTCCCGTCCTTGTTCAAGCGCGCACTGCGCAGTCACAAGCGATCCGCTGCGTAGCGAGGCTTCTACAACCAGAACGCCCCGGCTTAAGCCGCTTATGATTCGATTACGGCGTGGGAAATGGCATGGACGCGGGCCGACAGAGAGCGGAAACTCAGAAATTATCGCGCCGTTATTAGCTATAATCTGCTCCGCCAGGACTTTGTGCCGCTTAGGGTATATTTGCCCTGGTCCGTTTCCCAACACAGCAAGCGTTATTCCGCCAGCGGCTAAGGCAGCTTTATGCGCAACGCCATCGATGCCTATGGCAAGCCCGCTGGTTAAAGAAAGGCCGCTGCGCGCCAACGCTTCACAAAATGCCCTTCCCCATTGTTCGCCATACCATGAATGCGCGCGACTGCCGACCACAGCCAGTTGTGGCGTTTTTAAAGCCTGTTTATTACCTGCAAGCAAAAGTGCGCCCGGATAATCACTGATCGCCCTCAGTTGCTCCGGATAGGCTGGGTCCTCAGCCGTAACCAAATGATGATGAGGTTGCGAAAGCCAGCGTAATGTCGCTTCAACCTGCTCAGAGGGAAAAGCAAAAAATTGCTTTTTCTGGGAGTCATTAAGATGGGCAAAACGCAGCGCAAGCGCTGGCTTTTCAGGAGTCATACGATAATAACGCGCAGCCTGTAACATTTTTTCGCCGCTCAGGCTCAAAACACTCATCAGGCGTAACCAAAATTCCTCTGGCGACATAGCTCCTCCCTTGCCACAAGCGGCATCCTCTATCCTTGCGATTCGCTACTGATGCTGTCAATCAAGGGGGGATTTGTCTAGAATGGAAGTAATGATCTCACCAACTACTGAATCTAGCTCTGGATAAATATGTCAGTTTTGCACGTGTTACATATTCCGGACGAGCGACTTCGCATTGTCGCCGAGCCGGTTAAAGAAGTGAATGAAGAAATTCAGCGTATCGTGGATGATATGTTCGACACGATGTATGCCGAAGAAGGCATTGGTCTGGCGGCCACGCAGGTTGATATCCACCAGCGCATTATCGTTATCGATGTTTCCGAAAACCGGGACGAACGCCTGGTATTAATCAACCCGGAACTGCTGGAGAAAAGCGGCGAAACGGGGATCGAAGAAGGCTGTCTTTCTATTCCTGAGCAGCGCGCTTTCGTACCGCGTGCAGAAAAGGTAAAAATTCGCGCCCTCGATCGTGATGGTAAACCGTTTGAGCTGGAAGCTGATGGCCTGCTGGCTATTTGTATTCAGCATGAAATGGATCATCTGATGGGTAAACTGTTTATTGATTACTTATCGCCGCTAAAGCAAACGCGTATCCGCCAAAAAGTTGAAAAGCTGGATCGCATGAGAGCCCGTGCGGCAAGCTAAGCTTACGTTAAAGACAAGGACCAACGTGTCGGATTCATTACGCATAATTTTTGCCGGAACGCCGGACTTTGCAGCGCGTCATCTTGATGCGCTCCTGTCGTCTGCTCATCAGATAGTAGGCGTTTTTACACAGCCCGATCGCCCTGCTGGTCGTGGCAAGAAGTTGATGCCAGGCCCGGTTAAAGTTCTTGCACAACAGCACGCAATCCCTGTGTTTCAGCCCGTATCTTTACGCCCGGCGGAAAATCAACAGTTGATTGCTGACTTAGAAGCGGACGTCATGGTGGTTGTCGCTTACGGGCTTATACTGCCCAAAGCGGTACTGGATATGCCGCGTCTGGGTTGTATCAACGTACACGGTTCTTTACTGCCCCGCTGGCGCGGCGCGGCGCCCATTCAGCGCGCGCTCTGGGCTGGAGATAAAGAAACAGGCGTAACCATTATGCAAATGGATGCCGGTCTTGATACAGGCGATATGCTGTATAAGCTGGCTTGCCCCATTACCGCTCAGGACACCAGCGCTTCGCTTTATGACAAATTAGCGCAGCTTGGTCCGCAAGGCTTGCTCGCAACGTTGGATCAGCTCAGCGAAGGCAGCGCGCAACCTGAAGTGCAAAATGAAAGCCTCGTTACTTACGCTGAAAAGCTCAGTAAAGAAGAAGCAAAACTGGACTGGTCTCTTTCAGCAGCGCAACTTGAGCGTTGCATTCGCGCTTTCAATCCCTGGCCTGTGAGCTATTTCCTGATGGACGAGCAACCGGTTAAGGTGTGGCAAGCCTCCGTCATCGAAGCCGCAACTGCTAAAAAACCCGGCACGATTATTGAAGCCAATAAAAACGGTATTCAGGTTGCGACGGCTGAAGGCATTCTCAATCTTGAAACGCTGCAACCCGCCGGCAAAAAAGCGATGTCTGCTCAGGATCTGTTAAACTCTCGCCGGGAATGGTTCGAGCCCGGTACCGTGCTTGCCTGAACGTCAGGCTGAAAGCTATCCGGCCCGACAAATGTCGGGCATTTTTATTTATCCAGCAAGCCAATTTCTGCGCATCGCCATGAAAAAAAACATTAATCTTCGCAGCCTGGCTGCGCAGGCCGTCGAACAGGTCGTTGAAAACGGCCAGTCGCTCAGTAACGTCCTGCCGCCAATGCAGAGTAAAGTCTCCGACAAAGATAAAGCTTTATTACAGGAGCTTTGCTTTGGCGTATTACGTACGCTTTCTCAACTCGACTGGCTCGTCAGTAAGCTCATGTCTCGCCCGATGGCAGGAAAGCAACGAACGGTACATTATCTTATTATGGTCGGGCTGTATCAGCTGATGCATACGCGCATCCCGCCGCACGCAGCCCTGGCGGAAACAGTTGAAGGCGCAGTCGCCATTAAACGCCAGCAATTCAAAGGGCTTATTAATGGCGTATTACGTCAGTTTCAGCGCCAGCAGGAAACGCTGCTGGCAGAATTTAACCGTCAGGAAGAGCGCTTTTTGCATCCCGCCTGGCTGTTGCAGCGGTTACGTAAAGCATGGCCTGAGCAGTGGGAAGCTATTGTTGAAGCGAATAATCAGCGTCCCCCGATGTGGCTGCGTGTAAATCGTCAACATCACACCCGTGACGAATGGCTGGCGCTACTTAGTGAAAGTGGCATTACAGGCTTTCCTCACCCTCGCTATCCTGACGCTGTACGCCTGGAAACACCGGTTCCCGTTTCCGTCCTTCCGGGATTTGAAAAAGGGTGGGTAACAGTTCAGGATGCCTCAGCACAAGGTTGTGTTTCTCTTCTTGAGCCTAAAGATGGCGAGTTGATTCTTGATCTCTGCGCTGCGCCTGGCGGTAAAACGACGCATATTCTGGAAGCCGCTCCGCAAGCAAAAGTATTGGCGGTGGATGTGGTTCCTGGCCGTATCAAGCGCGTGCATGAAAACCTTGCGCGCCTGAACATGCAGGCTGAAGTAAAAACAGGCGATGGGCGTTATCCTCAGCAGTGGTGCGGCGATCAACAATTCGATCGTATTTTGCTTGATGCCCCATGCTCGGCGACAGGTGTGATTCGACGCCATCCAGATATAAAATGGTTGCGCCGTGATTCAGACATTCGCGAACTCGCGCAATTACAGTCAGATATTCTTGACGCTATCTGGCCGCACCTGAAACGCGGCGGCACGTTGCTTTACGCAACTTGCTCAATTATGCCTGAAGAGAATAAAGAGCAAGTGGCTGCTTTCCTTGCCCGTACGCCTGATGCGGAGCTGAAGCAAACCGGCACGCCAACGGATCCGGGCATACAAAATCTGCCTGCGTCCGATGAGGGCGACGGCTTCTTTTACGCTAAGCTCATTAAAAAGTAATGCCCCTGCGGGCGAACCAATCATGAAGCGCTGATAATGAAAATAATCATTTTAGGAGCGGGCCAGGTAGGCGGCACACTGGCTGAAAATCTGGTAGGTGAAAACAACGATATTACCGTTGTTGATATCAATGGGGATCGGTTGCGCACCCTTCAGGATAAGTTTGACTTGCGCGTAGTGCAGGGCCACGGTTCACACCCGCGGGTATTGCGTGAAGCAGGCGCAGACGATGCTGATATGCTTGTTGCGGTGACCAGCTCCGACGAAACCAATATGATCGCCTGTCAGGTCGCCTATTCCCTGTTCAATACGCCTAATCGCATAGCGCGTATCAGGGCGCCGGATTATGTTCGCGATGCTGAACGGCTTTTCAATCCTGAAGCTGTGCCTATCGATCATCTGATTGCGCCAGAGCAGCTGGTTATCGACAACATTTATCGTCTGATTGAATACCCCGGTGCGTTACAAGTTGTTAATTTTGCCGAAGGCAAAGTAAGCCTGGCGGTTGTAAAAGCTTACTATGGTGGCCCGCTGGTCGGTAATGCGCTCTCGACTATGCGTGAGCATATGCCGCATATAGATACTCGCGTTGCGGCAATTTTCCGCCACGATCGCCCTATCCGACCGCAAGGTTCGACCATTGTTGAAGCGGGTGATGAAGTGTTTTTTATCGCAGCTTCACAGCATATCCGGGCGGTTATGAGCGAATTGCAGAGGCTCGAAAAGCCCTATAAGCGTATTATGCTTGTTGGCGGCGGCAATATCGGCGCAGGCCTTGCTCATAAACTAGAAAAAGATTACAGCGTGAAGCTGATTGAACGAGATCAACAACGAGCAGCGGAACTGGCGGAGAAACTTCAACATACTATTGTATTCTACGGCGATGCCTCTGATCAGGAGTTACTGGCTGAAGAGCATATCGAGCAAGTCGATCTGTTTATTGCCGTAACAAATGACGATGAAGCGAATATCATGTCCGCCATGCTTGCCAAGAGAATGGGTGCTAAAAAAGTTATGGTGCTTATTCAACGTAAAGCCTACGTTGATCTGGTTCAGGGCAGCGTTATTGATATTGCTATTTCCCCTCAACAAGCGACCATTTCAGCACTCCTCGGGCACGTACGCAAAGCAGATATTGTCAGCGTCTCGTCGCTACGCCGTGGTGTAGCGGAAGCAATTGAAGCCGTGGCGCATGGAGATGAAACGACCTCACGCGTAGTCGGAAGGGTTATCGATGATATTAAGCTACCGCCGGGCACGATTATTGGAGCAGTAGTACGTGGTAATGACGTTATGATCGCCAACAATAATTTACGAATTGAGCAAGGCGACCACGTCATTATGTTCCTGACTGATAAGAAATATGTTACTGACGTAGAACGTCTTTTCCAGCCCAGCCCTTTCTTCCTGTAACTCAACGGTGGCTAAAACCGCCACCTTTGATTTTCCTTAACCCCCTGTTTTTGTAAGGAGTATTACTCCGGTTATCACAAGCTATTCATGGAAAATGGGGCATCCTTTGTTAGACTTAACAGGGTCGGCAGTAATAAGGAGAAAAAAATGAGTTTTTTTAAAGAGTTTCGCGAATTCGCGATGCGCGGGAATGTGGTTGATTTGGCGGTGGGTGTCATTATCGGTGCGGCATTCGGAAAAATCGTCTCTTCACTGGTTGCAGATATTATTATGCCGCCGCTGGGGCTGCTTATCGGTGGGATTGATTTCAAACAATTTGCATGGACGTTGCGTCCGGCAGTAGGAGATACGCCAGCGGTAATAATGCATTATGGCGTATTTATCCAAAACGTGTTTGATTTCATCATTGTGGCTTTCGCTATCTTTGTTGCTATTAAACTTATCAACAAATTACACCAGAAAAAGCCTAAGGAAGCGGCGGGGCCGAGCAAAGAAGAAGTATTGCTTACAGAAATTCGCGATCTGTTGAAAGAACAAAACAATCGCCCATAAGACGGAAGGCCAGTGGTAAAAAAGCGTTTACTTGTTTGCCACTGGCCTCCCAGTATCCTTTCTTGTTATTTTTGGCCTTACGTTGATAGCTGCCTTTTCCCTTCTGGTTCTTTTCCACTCTCTGACGAAAAAGCGGGTCGTGGAGTAAAGCCTCAATAGCATTATCCTGTATTTTACCTTTAGTATGTTGATAACGGCTCATAATCTCTCCTGGGTTAAAAAGCGATAAGAGTGTAGAGGTGGTGATGAAAAAGATCAACATGCCGATATTTTGTCATCGGTGCCTTGTTCAAGCGCTTCGAGAATAGAACAATAAACACTGCTATGAGCAGTTCCACAGCAGGCATCATTCAGGCGTTGTAGCGACTGGCGCATAACCTGCAATTCAGCGATCCTCGCTTCGACTTCTGTAAGTCTGGCCTGAACAATACTTTTCGATTCCTGACAGGTATGGTGTTCTGGATCAACACGAATCGAAAGCAACTCACGAATCGCCTCAAGGCTAAAGCCAAGCTGACGGCCATGACGAATGAACCTTAATCGCCTTAAATCTTCATCGCCATAAAGTCTAAAACCCCCTTCGGTTCTGACATCATGGCTCATCATCTGCTGCTTTTCGTAGTAGCGGATTGTATCTGGAGTTACGTCTGCCAGACGGGCAAGCTCACCGATGCGATACATAGTTACCCCTGATGAATTTTTTTAGCAAACCGCTCTGCATATTCTCCATGCAGAAAATCGGTATTCACGCCTGCCTGCCTGAGTTTTAATTCAAGTAATGCAAGCCGCTTTTCGATGAGAGGGTGTTGCGGATCGGTATCAGCGATGCTCTTAAGCATATCGGCAAGCTCAAGTGCTTCTTTTCTTTGTTGTAATTCTGGCGGAAGATAGCCTGCATTTTTCAATAAACGATAGCTGGCTCGTAACCCGGCAGGAACCGCGGAGTCATCATCTAACGCAAGAGGCTTACCTTCGCCTGCTAATCCATCCATTTCACCTTTTTTCTGAGCATCAAGAATATGCTTTTCTGCCCATTGATCTATCAACCACATAATCAATCTCCGGGATGACGAAACGAAAGAGGGACAAGGGGAATATAGCTTAAGGAAAAAAATGGATATAAAAAAACCGGGCAAGCCCGGTTTTTTTAATTTTACTACAGATTACTCTGCAGCTGCTTCTGCTTTCGGCTCGGCGCGATCAACCAGCTCGATGTAAGCCATCGGAGCGTTGTCACCAGCACGGAAGCCACACTTCAGAATGCGAGTGTAACCACCGGCACGGCTCGCGAAACGCGGGCCCAGCTCGTTAAACAGTTTTGCCACGATCTCGTTATCACGAGTACGGGCGAATGCCAGACGACGATTAGCAACGCTATCAGTCTTGGCAAGAGTAATCAGCGGCTCAACTACGCGACGCAGCTCTTTCGCTTTCGGCAGGGTCGTCTTGATGATCTCATGACGAACCAGAGAACCTGCCATGTTGCGGAACATAGCCTGGCGATGGCTGCTGTTGCGGTTCAGTTGACGACCACTCTTACGATGGCGCATGACCTTATCCTTCTCAGTAAAACCTTAACCTGTGATCCGGTTACTCGTCAGCAATGCTTGCCGGCGGCCAGTTCTCGAGGCGCATGCCCAAAGAAAGACCACGGGAGGCCAGCACGTCTTTAATCTCAGTAAGAGATTTTTTACCGAGGTTCGGCGTTTTGAGCAACTCAACCTCGGTACGCTGTACCAGATCACCGATATAGTGGATAGCTTCTGCCTTAAGGCAGTTAGCAGAGCGGACAGTCAATTCGAGATCGTCAACAGGGCGCAGCAGGATCGGATCGAATTCTGGTTTCTCTTCTTTGACTTCCGGCTGACGTACATCACGTAAGTCAACGAAAGCTTCCAGTTGTTCTGCCAGGATGGTCGCCGCACGACGAATCGCCTCTTCAGGATCGATTGTGCCATTGGTTTCCATTTCGATGACCAGCTTGTCCAGGTCGGTACGCTGTTCTACACGCGCTGCTTCAACATTGTAGGCAATACGCTCTACCGGGCTGTAGCATGCGTCGACCAGCAGACGGCCGATTGGGCGCTCATCTTCTTCCGAATGAATTCGGGCAGATGCCGGCACATAACCACGACCGCGCTGAACTTTGATACGCATGCTGATAGATGCGTTTTCATCGGTCAGGTGGCAGATCACATGCTGCGGCTTGACGATTTCAACATCACCGTCGTGGGTGATGTCGGCTGCGGTCACAGGGCCAATGCCAGATTTATTCAGGGTAAGGATAACTTCATCTTTACCTTGAACTCTCACCGCCAGCCCTTTCAGGTTGAGCAGGATTTCCAGGATATCTTCCTGAACGCCTTCTTTGGTGCTGTACTCGTGTAGTACACCATCAATCTCAACCTCAGTCACCGCGCAACCCGGCATCGATGAAAGCAGAATACGGCGCAGTGCGTTACCCAGAGTATGACCGAAGCCACGCTCTAAAGGCTCAAGGGTCACCTTGGCGTGCGTCGAACTCACTTGCTCGATATCTACCAGGCGCGGTTTTAGAAACTCTGTCACAGAACCCTGCATTGTGTCCTCTCTTTGGTACTAAGCTTTACTTGGAGTAAAGCTCGACGATCAGGTGTTCGTTAATGTCCGCAGACAGGTCAGAACGCTCCGGCTTACGCTTGAACGTACCTTCCATTTTGCCAGCATCAACTTCCAGCCAGGTTGGCTTTTCACGCTGCTCAGCCAGCTCCAGAGCGGCTTTCACGCGAGACTGCTTTTTCGCTTTCTCACGAACGCTGACTACGTCATTCGGACTAACCTGATAAGAAGCGATGTTAACAACACGACCGTTTACCATAATTGCTTTATGGCTAACCAGCTGACGTGCTTCTGCACGAGTGGCGCCGAAGCCCATACGGTATACAACGTTGTCCAGACGACCTTCCAGCAGAGCTAACAGGTTTTCACCGGTGTTGCCTTTCAGACGCGCGGCTTCTTTGTAGTAGTTACGGAACTGACGCTCCAGCACACCGTAGATACGGCGAACTTTTTGCTTTTCACGCAACTGCACACCATAGTCAGACAGACGCGGTTTACGCGCACCGTGCTGGCCAGGAGCTTGTTCAATTTTACACTTGGTATCGATCGCGCGAACGCCAGACTTAAGGAACAGGTCTGTGCCCTCGCGACGGCTCAGCTTGAGCTTAGGACCCAAATATCTTGCCATTTTCTTTCTCCAACAATCCTAGAAAACGAGCGCTTAGACGCGACGTTTTTTCGGCGGACGACAACCGTTGTGAGGGATCGGAGTCACATCAGTAATATTAGTGATGCGGAAACCAGCGGCGTTCAGAGCACGAATAGTAGATTCGCGGCCCGGACCCGGTCCCTTAACCATAACTTCCAGGTTCTTGATACCGTATTCTTTCACGGCTTCTGCGCAACGCTCTGCTGCAACCTGAGCTGCGAACGGAGTGGATTTGCGAGAACCACGGAAACCGGAACCACCGGCAGTTGCCCAACCCAGAGCGTTACCCTGACGATCAGTAATAGTAACGATGGTGTTGTTGAAAGAAGCATGGATATGAGCCACGCCGTCAGAGACTTGCTTTCTTACACGTTTACGTGCACGAATTGGTGCCTTTGCCATTATTCAATCACCCCGATTATTTCTTGATCGGTTTGCGCGGACCCTTACGGGTACGGGCGTTGGTCTTGGTACGCTGACCGCGAACCGGGAGACCACGACGATGACGCAAACCGCGATAGCAACCAAGATCCATCAGGCGCTTGATGCTCATGCTAACTTCACGGCGCAGATCACCTTCAACGACAAATTTGGCAACTTCGTCACGCAGCGTGTCGATTTGTTCTTCAGACAGCTCACTGATCTTAACATCTTCAGCAAAACCTACTGCAGCCAGGATAGCTTTGGAGCGGGTTTTGCCGATACCGTAGATCGAAGTTAAAGCGATTACGGCATGTTTATGATCAGGAATGTTAATGCCTGCTATACGGGCCACTATGCACTCCTACTATTTGATAAATGCGCACCATACTGAAAAGCCCGTTTTCAGGATACTCAAATGGATACGCACAGACATACAAAAGATTGGCTGGCTAATCTAGCCAGCTCAATCCAACTTTGCAAGAAAAATATGCGAGATAATCAGCCTTGACGCTGTTTATGCTTCGGCTCGGCGCTGCAAATCACACGGATGACACCATCACGCTTAACGATTTTGCAGTTACGGCATAATTTCTTGACGGAAGCACGAACTTTCATTTTTACTCTCCGTAACTTCTCAAGCGACCATTAACGGCCATAGCCTTTGAGGTTCGCTTTCTTCAATGCAGACTCATACTGACTGGACATCATGAGAGTTTGCACTTGAGCCATAAAGTCCATGATGACAACAACAACGATAAGTAAAGAAGTCCCACCGAAGTAGAACGGCACTTTCATTGCATCACGCATGAACTCCGGGATCAGGCAGATAAAAGTAATATACAGCGCACCGACCAAAGTCAGGCGAGTCATTACTTTATCGATATACTTCGCCGTTTGTTCTCCCGGACGAATTCCTGGTACAAATGCACCGGACTTCTTCAGGTTATCTGCTGTTTCACGCGGGTTGAAAACCAACGCCGTGTAGAAGAAACAGAAGAAGATGATTGCAGACGCATAGAGTAACACATAAAGCGGTTGCCCAGGCTGCAAATACAGCGAAATTGTTGTCAGCCAGTTCCAACCAGTACCGCCCCCGAACCATGACGCGATGGTTGCCGGGAACAGAATAATACTGGAAGCGAAGATCGCTGGTATAACGCCAGCCATGTTCACTTTCAGCGGTAAATGTGTGCTCTGTGCAGCATAGACACGACGACCTTGTTGGCGCTTAGCGTAGTTCACCACAATACGGCGTTGACCACGTTCAACAAAAACAACGAAGAAGGTCACTGCAAATACTAATACTGCAACCAACAGCAACAGGAGGAAGTGCAGGTCGCCTTGCCGCGCTTGCTCGATGGTATGGCCAATGGCCGGCGGAAGTCCCGCAACGATACCCGCGAAGATAATGATCGAAATACCGTTACCGATACCACGTTCAGTAATCTGTTCGCCCAGCCACATCAGGAACATTGTCCCGGTAACCAGACTCACAACAGCGGTGAAATAGAATGCAAAGCCCGGATTCATTACCAGGCCTTGCATACCAGGCATATTCGGTAAACCGGTAGCAATACCGATCGACTGAAATATTGCCAGCACCAGAGTGCCGTAACGGGTGTACTGGCTAATCTTACGACGTCCAGACTCCCCTTCTTTCTTCATTTCTGCCAGAGTCGGATGAACGACTGTCAGCAGCTGGATAATAATTGATGCCGAAATATACGGCATAATACCCAGAGCGAAAATAGAAGCACGGCTGAGAGCACCACCAGAGAACATGTTAAACATTTCAATGATGGTGCCTCGCTGTTGCTCAAGCAGTTTGGCAAGTACAGCGGCATCAATACCAGGGATTGGAATAAAAGAGCCAATACGGAACACAATTAGCGCACCGATAACAAACATCAGTCTGCGTTTCAGTTCGCCGAGCCCGCCTTTAGCACTTTGAAAATCTAATCCCGGTTGTTTTGCCATCTGCTACTTATTCCTCAATTTTACCGCCAGCAGCTTCGATAGCAGCACGAGCGCCTTTAGTGACACGCAGACCGCGAACAGTTACCGGAGCAGTGACTTCACCAGAAAGGATCACTTTCGCGAACTCGATCTGAATACCGATAATGTTTGCTGCTTTCAGCGTGTTCAGGTCAACTACGTCGCCTTCCACTTTAGCCAGGTCAGACAGACGAACTTCTGCAGTGACCATTGCTTTGCGAGAGGTGAAGCCGAATTTCGGCAGACGACGGTACAGAGGCATCTGGCCGCCCTCGAAACCACGACGTACGCCACCGCCAGAACGAGACTTCTGACCTTTGTGACCGCGACCGCCGGTTTTACCGAGGCCAGAACCGATACCACGACCCAGACGCTTGGAAGCGTGCTTAGACCCTTCGGCCGGAGACAGAGTATTTAAACGCATCTCTTACTCCTCAACTTTAACCATGTAGGAAACCGCGTTGACCATACCGCGAACCGCAGGAGTATCCTCGCGTTCTACAGTATGACCAATACGACGCAGACCCAGGCCAAGCAGCGTTGCCTTGTGTTTCGGCAGACGACCGATTGCACTGCGGGTTTGAGTAATTTTAATAGTCTTTGCCATGGTCAATTACCCCAGAATTTCTTCAACGGATTTACCACGCTTGGCAGCGACCATTTCTGGAGACTTCATGCTTTCCAGGCCGTCGATAGTTGCACGAACCACGTTAATCGGGTTGGTGGAACCATAGGCTTTAGCCAGAACGTTATGAACCCCAGCGACTTCCAGAACGGCGCGCATTGCACCACCGGCGATAATACCGGTACCTTCGGAAGCCGGCTGCATGAATACACGAGAACCCGTGTGAGCACCTTTAACCGGGTGCTGCAGGGTGCCGTGGTTCAGCGCGACGTTAATCATATTGCGACGGGCTTTTTCCATCGCTTTCTGGATCGCTGCCGGAACTTCGCGTGCTTTACCGTAACCAAAACCAACGCGGCCGTTGCCATCACCAACTACAGTCAGAGCGGTGAAGCTAAAGATACGACCACCTTTAACAGTTTTAGATACGCGGTTTACCGCGATCAGCTTTTCCTGCAGTTCGCCAGCCTGTTTCTCGATGTGAGCCATCTTACACCTCTACCTTAGAACTGAAGGCCAGCTTCACGGGCAGCATCTGCCAGTGCCTGGACACGACCATGATATTGGAAACCGGAACGGTCGAAAGAGACACCTGTGATGCCTTTTTCAAGAGCGCGTTCAGCAACAGCTTTACCTACAGCTGCAGCGGCGTCTTTGTTACCGGTGTACTTCAGTTGCTCAGCAATAGCTTTTTCTACAGTAGAAGCAGCTACCAGAACTTCAGAACCGTTCGATGCGATTACCTGTGCGTAAATATGACGCGGGGTACGATGTACCACCAGGCGGGTCGCACCAAGCTCTTTGAGCTTGCGACGTGCGCGGGTCGCACGACGGATACGAGCAGATTTCTTATCCATAGTGTTACCTTACTTCTTCTTAGCCTCTTTGGTACGCACGACTTCGTCGGCGTAACGAACACCCTTGCCTTTGTAAGGCTCAGGACGACGGTAGGCGCGCAGGTCAGCTGCTACCTGGCCGATCAGCTGTTTATCAGCACCTTTCAGTACGATTTCAGTCTGAGACGGACATTCCGCAGTGATCCCAGCAGGCAGCTGATGGTCAACAGGGTGAGAGAAACCCAGAGACAGGTTTACAACATTACCCTTAACCGCTGCACGATAACCTACACCAACCAGCTGCAGCTTCTTAGTGAAGCCTTCGGTAACACCGATAACCATTGAATTCAGCAGAGCACGAGCGGTGCCAGCCTGAGCCCAACCATCCACGAAACCATCACGCGGACCGAAGGTCAGAGCATTATCTGCTTGTTTAACTTCAACAGCATCGTTAAGAGTACGAGTCAGCTCGCCGTTTTTACCTTTGATCGAAATAACCTGACCGTTGAGTTTTACCTCTACGCCGGCAGGAATAACGACCGGTGCTTTAGCAACACGAGACATTTTTTCCTCCGATTAGGCTACGTAGCAGATAATTTCGCCGCCAAGACCTGCCTGGCGCGCTGCACGATCAGTCATAACACCTTTAGAGGTAGAAACGACAGCAATACCCAGACCACCCATAACTTTCGGCAGCTCATCTTTACGTTTATAGATGCGCAGACCAGGGCGGCTGACACGCTGAATGCTTTCTACCACAGCTTTGCCCTGGAAATACTTAAGAGTCAGTTCCAGTTCTGGCTTGGTGTCGCCTTCAGTTTTGAAATCTTCAATAAAACCTTCTTCCTTCAGCACGTTGGCAATTGCCACTTTCAGCTTGGAGGAAGGCATGGTGACCGCAGCTTTATTCGCGGCCTGACCGTTACGGATACGGGTCAGCATATCCGCGATCGGATCTTGCATGCTCATCTGTCTTTACTCCCGTGATTCAATTGGTGACAATTACCAGCTAGCCTTTTTCAGACCCGGGATTTCACCGCGCATAGCGGCTTCACGGACCTTGATACGGCTCAACCCGAACTTCCGCAGGAAAGCGTGCGGACGACCTGTTTGACGGCAGCGGTTACGCTGACGAGACGGGCTGGAATCACGCGGCAGAGTCTGCAGCTTAAGAACGGCATTCCAACGATCTTCGTCAGAAGCGTTCACATCAGAGATGATCGCTTTCAGTTCAGCGCGTTTCGCGAAGTATTTATCAGCTAAAGCTACGCGTTTTACTTCGCGTGCTTTCATTGATTGCTTAGCCATTTAGTAACCCTACCTTACTTGCGGAACGGGAAGTCAAAGGCAGCCAGCAGAGCACGGCCTTCTTCGTCAGATTTCGCAGTAGTGGTAATGGTAATATCCAAACCACGAACGCGGTCGACTTTATCGTAGTCGATTTCTGGGAAGATGATCTGCTCACGGACACCCATGCTGTAGTTACCACGACCGTCGAAAGACTTCGCAGACAAACCACGGAAGTCACGGATACGCGGTACAGCAATAGTGATCAGACGCTCAAAGAACTCCCACATGCGTTCGCCACGCAGAGTTACTTTACAGCCGATCGGATAGCCCTGACGGATTTTGAAGCCTGCAACAGATTTGCGTGCTTTGGTGATCAACGGTTTTTGACCGGAGATTGCTGCCAGGTCAGCTGCTGCGTTATCCAGCAGTTTCTTGTCAGCGATCGCTTCACCAACACCCATGTTCAGGGTGATCTTCTCGACCCGAGGGACTTGCATGACAGAATTGTAGTTAAACTCAGTCATGAGTTTGCTAACTACTTCGTCTTTGTAGTAATCATGCAGTTTCGCCATCGTACTACTCCAAATTACTTGATAGTTTCGCCATTAGATTTAAAGAAACGGACTTTTTTGCCGTCTTCAAATCTAAAGCCTACACGGTCAGCCTTGCCGGTTGCCGCATTGAAGAGCGCAACGTTGGAAACCTGAATAGCGGCTTCTTTCTCAACGATGCCACCCGCCTGGTTCAGAGCCGGAACCGGCTTCTGGTGTTTCTTGACCAGGTTGATGCCTTCAACAATAACTTTGCCGGAAGACAGAACATTTTTTACTTTACCGCGCTTACCTTTATCTTTACCGGTTAACACGATAACTTCGTCATCACGACGGATTTTCGCTGCCATGATTCGCTCCTTAGAGTACTTCTGGTGCCAGAGAGATGATTTTCATAAACTTCTCAGAACGAAGTTCACGAGTAACCGGCCCAAAAATACGCGTACCGATAGGCTGCTCGCTGTTGTTGTTCAGAAGAACACAAGCATTGCCATCGAAGCGAACGACAGAACCGTCAGGGCGACGAACACCCTTCTTGGTGCGCACCACTACCGCCTTCAGCACATCACCTTTTTTGACCTTACCACGCGGAATTGCTTCTTTGATGGTGATCTTGATGATATCGCCGACGCCTGCGTAGCGACGGTGCGAGCCACCCAGAACCTTGATACACATTACGCGACGCGCGCCGGAGTTGTCGGCGACGTTCAGCATAGTCTGTTCTTGGATCATTTCAGTGCTCCGCTAATGTCAACTACTACTTCGGGACCCGAAATTCAGGTCGTTAAAAAACCCCATAATCGAGGGCGCGGCATTATAACACCACTTACAAGATATGGGTAGAAAAAATAAACGGCTCATCGCTGAGCCGTTTATCTGTTGAGAGCGCTTACTGTATTACAGAACCGCTTTCTCTACAACGCGAACCAGAGTCCAGGACTTAGTCTTGGACAGCGGACGGCATTCGCGGATTTCAACCACGTCGCCGATACCGCATTCGTTGTTCTCGTCATGTACGTGCAGTTTGGTCGTACGCTTGATGAATTTACCGTAGATCGGGTGTTTCACAAAACGCTCGATAGCAACAACAATGGATTTTTCCATTTTGTCGCTAACAACGCGACCTTGCAGAGTACGGATTTTATCGGTCATTACGCACCCGCCTTCTCAGTCAGTAAAGTCTTAACGCGTGCGACATCACGACGCACTTGCTTCAACAGGTGAGTCTGTTGCAGCTGGCCACTTGCAGCCTGCATACGCAGGTTGAACTGCTCGCGCAGTAAATTAAGCAGCTCGGTGTTCAGCTCTTCAACACTCTTCTCACGCAGCTCTTTTGCTTTCATTACATCACCGTCTTAGTTACAAAGGTGGTTTTAATCGGCAGTTTCGCTGCTGCCAGCTTGAATGCTTCACGGGCCAGCTCTTCCGGCACACCGTCCATTTCGTACAGGACTTTACCCGGCTGAATCAAGGCAACCCAATACTCCACGTTACCTTTACCTTTACCCATACGCACTTCGAGCGGCTTTTCGGTGATCGGTTTGTCCGGGAATACACGGATCCAGATCTTACCCTGACGCTTAACTGCACGGGTCATAGCACGACGTGCTGCTTCGATCTGACGTGCAGTCAGACGACCACGGCCAACAGCTTTCAGACCGAAGGTGCCGAAGCTAACATCCGTACCCTGCGCCAGACCACGGTTGCGGCCTTTGTGCACTTTACGGAATTTTGTACGCTTTGGTTGTAACATCAGCGACGCTCCTTATTTACGGCCTTTACGCTGCTGCTTTTTCGGTTGAGCAGCCGGTTTTTCCGGTTGTTCAACAGCAGCCATACCACCCAGGATCTCACCTTTGAAGATCCACACTTTAACGCCGATTACACCGTAAGTGGTGTGCGCTTCGGAGGTGTTGTAGTCAATGTCAGCACGCAGGGTGTGCAGCGGAACACGACCTTCACGGTACCATTCAGTACGTGCGATCTCCGCGCCGCCCAGACGGCCGCTAACTTCAACTTTGATACCTTTAGCGCCCAGACGCATTGCGTTCTGTACAGCACGCTTCATAGCACGACGGAACATAACACGACGTTCCAGCTGAGAAGTGATGCTGTCAGCAACCAGTTTTGCGTCCAGTTCAGGCTTACGAACTTCAGCGATGTTGATCTGAGCAGGAACGCCAGCGATATCCGCTACGACCTTGCGCAGTTTTTCTACGTCTTCGCCTTTCTTACCGATAACGATACCCGGGCGAGCAGTGTGAATAGTTACACGAATGCTCTTAGCCGGACGCTCGATAACGATACGAGATACGGACGCTTTAGCCAGTTCCTTAGTCAGGTACTGACGTACTTTAAAGTCGCTGTCCAGGTTGTCAGCGAATTCTTTGGTGTTCGCAAACCAGGTAGAGTTCCATGGTTTTACAATACCCAGGCGAATACCATTAGGATGTACTTTCTGACCCATTGCTAGTCTCCAGAGTCTCAGCGATCGGACACAACCACAGTGATGTGGCTGGTGCGCTTCAGGATGCGATCTGCACGACCTTTCGCACGCGGCATAATGCGCTTCATGCTCGGGCCTTCGTCTACGAAGATTTTCGCGACTTTCAGATCGTCAATGTCAGCGCCATCGTTGTGTTCAGCGTTAGCAATGGCAGATTCCAGAACTTTCTTGACCAGTACAGCAGCTTTCTTGTTGGTGTAGGTCAGAATATCCAGAGCCTGCGACACTTTCTTACCGCGAATCAGGTCAGCAACAAGGCGAACCTTCTGAGCAGAAGAACGAGCATGGCGATGTTGAGCTAAAGTTTCCATCTCTTCCTCCTACCTTATTTCTTCTTCGCTTTTTTATCAGCAGCGTGGCCGCGATAAGTACGAGTCGGTGCGAATTCACCCAGTTTGTGACCGACCATTTCGTCGGAAACAAATACTGGAACGTGCTGACGACCATTATGGACAGCGATGGTCAAACCGATCATGTTTGGAAAGATCGTTGAACGACGGGACCAAGTGCGCAGGGGCTTCTTGTCACCGCTTTCCACCGCTTTCTCTACCTTCTTCAGCAAGTGCAGGTCAATAAAAGGACCTTTCTTGAGAGAACGTGGCATGGCTTATCCTCTAAAATTATTTGCTACGGCGACGTACGATGAATTTATCAGTACGCTTGTTGCTGCGGGTCTTCTTACCTTTGGTCTGTACGCCCCACGGAGTTACCGGGTGCTTACCAAAGTTACGACCTTCACCACCACCATGTGGGTGGTCTACCGGGTTCATCGCAGTACCGCGAACGGTCGGACGAACACCACGCCAGCGAGCAGCACCTGCTTTACCCAGAACGCGCAGCATATGCTCAGCATTGCCAACTTCGCCCAGAGTTGCACGGCACTCGGATTCCACTTTACGCATTTCGCCAGAACGCAGACGCAGGGTGACATAAGCACCATCACGAGCAACGATCTGTACGTACGCACCAGCGGAACGAGCCAGCTGACCGCCTTTGCCTGGTTTCATTTCTACGTTGTGAACAGTAGAACCAACCGGGATGTTACGCATCGGCAGGGTGTTACCGGTTTTAATTGCAGCATCAACGCCAGACTGAATCTGGTCGCCAGCTTTCAGGCCTTTCGGGGCCAGGATGTAACGGCGTTCGCCGTCTTTGTACAGAACCAGCGCGATGTTCGCGGAACGGTTCGGATCGTACTCAAGACGTTCAACAACTGCCGGGATACCATCTTTGTTGCGTTTAAAGTCAACCAGACGGTAAGCCTGTTTGTGGCCACCACCGATGTGACGGGTGGTGATACGGCCATTGTTGTTACGACCACCGCTTTTGCTGTTTTTTTCCAGCAGCGGAGCAAAAGGTTTGCCCTTGTGCAGCTCAGGGTTAACCACTTTAACTACGTGGCGACGACCCGGAGATGTCGGCTTACATTTAACAACTGCCATTGTATTACTCCTCCGACTTACTCAGCGCCGCCGATGAAGTCCAGATTCTGGCCTTCTTTCAGGGTGACGTAAGCTTTTTTCCAGTCGCTACGACGACCGATACGCTGTCCGTGACGTTTAACTTTCCCTTTAACAACCAGGGTGTTAACGACTTCGACTTCGACTTCAAACAGTTTCTGCACAGCAGCTTTGATTTCTGCTTTAGTCGCGTCTTTAGCAACTTTGAGAACGATGGTGTTGGTTTTTTCCATCGCAGTAGACGCTTTTTCAGAAACGTGCGGTGCGCGCAGCACCTTCAGCAGACGTTCTTCACGAATCATGCCAGCATCTCCTCAACTTGCTTAACAGCATCAGCAGTCATTACGACTTTGTCGAAGGCGATCAGGCTAACCGGGTCGATACCTGCAGCATCGCGTACGTCAACCTTGTGCAGGTTGCGCGCAGCCAGGAACAGGTTCTCGTCCAGTTCACCGGTGATGATCAGCACATCTTCCAGAGCCATGTCTTTCAGTTTCTGTGCCAGCAGCTTGGTTTTCGGCGCTTCTACAGAGAACTGTTCGACAACGATCAGACGATCCTGACGTACCAGTTCGGACAGGATGCTTTTCAGCGCGCCGCGGTACATCTTTTTGTTAACTTTTTGACTGTGGTCCTGCGGACGCGCAGCGAAGGTTACGCCACCAGAACGCCAGATCGGGCTCTTGATGGAACCGGAACGCGCACGGCCAGTACCTTTCTGGCGCCACGGTTTTTTACCGGAGCCAGTCACTTCAGCACGGGTCTTCTGAGCACGAGTACCCTGACGAGCACCAGCTGCGTAAGCAACTACAACCTGGTGTACCAGCGCTTCGTTGAAATCACGACCGAAGGTAGTTTCGGAAACAGTCAGCGCGCTCTGCGCGTCTTTCAGTACTAATTCCATTGCTATCTCCTCACGCCTTCACAGCTGGTTTAACGATCAGGTCGCTACCGGTTGCACCCGGAACAGCACCTTTAACCAGCAGCAGGTTGCGCTCAGCGTCAACACGTACTACGTCCAGGCTCTGAACGGTTACACGCTCGTTACCCAGCTGACCTGCCATTTTCTTGCCTTTGAACACTTTGCCCGGAGTCTGGTTCTGACCGATAGAACCCGGAACGCGGTGAGACAAGGAGTTACCGTGGGTAGCGTCCTGGGTACGGAAGTTCCAGCGCTTAACGGTACCTGCGAAACCTTTACCTTTAGAGGTGCCAGTTACGTCTACTTTTTTAACTTCAGCAAACAGCTCAACGCTAATGCTCTGACCTACGGTGTATTCTTCGCCATCAGCGAGACGGAATTCCCACAGACCACGGCCAGCTTCTACGCCAGCTTTAGCGAAGTGACCCGCTTCCGGCTTGGTTACGCGGTTAGCTTTTTTAGCACCGGTGGTAACCTGTACAGCGCGGTAGCCGTCGTTAGCCAGGTCTTTAACCTGAGTAACGCGGTTTGCTTCAACTTCGATAACGGTTACTGGGATAGAAACGCCTTCTTCAGTGAAGATGCGGGTCATACCCACTTTTTTACCGACTAAACCAATCATTGTTTCAACCTCTCAATCGCTCAATGACCTGATTAACCCAGGCTGATCTGCACGTCTACACCGGCAGCCAGATCCAGACGCATCAGAGCATCAACGGTTTTCTCGGTTGGCTCAACGATGTCAACCAGACGCTTGTGAGTGCGGATTTCGTACTGATCGCGCGCGTCTTTGTTAACGTGCGGAGAGATCAGAACGGTAAAGCGCTCTTTGCGGGTCGGCAGCGGGATCGGACCACGGACTTGCGCACCAGTGCGCTTAGCAGTCTCGACGATTTCCGCAGTTGATTGATCGATCAGGCGATGATCAAACGCTTTCAGGCGGATACGGATTCTTTGGTTCTGCATGAGACCAGAGCTCCAATTATTTTATAGACGAAAATGATTACTCCTCGCACCCATTACGATTGATGGGGGAGTGTAACCGTTCTTGCGTAGTTCCCCGATTGGGAACATTGTTGGCAACAAAAAACGTTACCGGGGTTCAGATTGAACCGGCCGTCATTAATGACAGGCCCGCGCATTATACGTAAATCTCACACAGGCGCAAGTAGTGATTACAAAATAAGCGCACGTGAACTTGCTCCAGACTCTCTGCAACGTTGTAAGGCTTACAGAAAAAAATCAGGCACTGTTTCCCGCTTTTACTGTTTCGATGTTTGTAATTTTTGTAGTGCTCCTACTATGTGCGTATTACAAAGCGAGGCACTACAATGACGACGCTTCTTTTTATTACCTTTTATCATTCACTTAGTATTCGCCTGGCCTGGATTGACTTCAAAACAGGTCTTTTGCCGGATCGGTTTACCTGCCCTCTTCTCTGGGGAGGAGTAATTTACTACCTGGTCCACAACGATGATTTTCTTAGCGCGAGCGTAACCGGAGCAGTGACAGGTTATTTTTGCTTTTGGACTGTTTATTGGGCGTTCAGACTTTGGAAGGGCTATGAAGGGCTAGGCTTTGGCGATGTAAAACTGCTCGCGGCGCTCGGGGCCTGGCATGGCTGGGAATCGCTTTCGACTATTGTCTTTCTTGCTGCAACCGGAGGTCTCATAACATTCCTGGTTGCTTCGATGATTTCTGGAAGACGAAAAATAGTAAAAACCCCACAGCCTTTTGGACCCTTTCTGGTCGCTGCGGGGTTTGCTGTCAGTTGCCGAACCTTTTATGCGCCGGCAGAGCAAGTCATTACGACTCTTCTTTAATCTGAGACTGGATATAATTCTGCAAACCAATTTTGCTGATAAGGTCTAACTCAGTCTCAAGCCAGTCAATATGGTGTTCTTCATCCGCAAGGATTTTGATCATCATGTCACGGCTAACATAGTCATGGATGCTGTCAGCATAAGCGATGGCTTCCCTCAAGTCTTTTGCGCCCTCCATTTCGAGCGCAAGGTCTGAGCGAAGCATTTCTTCTACATCTTCACCGATGTGAAGCTTACCCAGATCCTGAAGATTTGGGATACCTTCCAGAAACAAAATCCTCTCGATGTACTGATCGGCATGTTTCATTTCATCTATCGATTCGTGGTATTCAACATCGTTGAGGCGCATGAGCCCCCAGTTTTTAAACATTCTCGCATGGAGAAAGTACTGATTGATTGCGACAAGCTCATTTCCCAATAATTTATTGAGATAAGTTATTATCTTAATATCACCTTTCATTTTCTTCCCTCCGCTTCCACTACTTGAAGCGTAGATGCGCTGCGGAGTAAGTCAAAAAAAAGCTCAAACTTCAGGCGATCTCTTTGTATTCCGGGATCTGTATCAGTTCTTCCTGCATTATTTCACGTGCTGCGCGTACGCATTTTCCGCACTGATTACCAACGGGAATAAATTTTCGAAGCTGTTGAAAAGATTGAGGGTGAAACTGGCGTACCGCCTCGCGAATTTTTTTATCACTTACACCGTTACACAAGCAAACGTACATGATGGCTCCCGTTCAATTTATGCGCAAAGTGTAAATGAGAATAGTTATGATTACAATAGCACGAGGGAAGCTGCCTGACAGGGGAATTTAAGATAAGTGCGAATAAATGTGACCAGTGAACAGTCTGTATAAAGACGGCAAGTACAATCACTGGGCAATAAAAAAGGGCGCCGAAGCGCCCTCTTCTGTTCCGGAGAATTAACCCAGAACTTTAGCAACCACGCCCGCGCCAACGGTACGGCCGCCTTCGCGGATTGCGAAACGCAGACCGTCGTCCATCGC
>OKWT01000158.1_pt1 | contig 25868 bp, 29 predicted proteins | sample 1607131 | NCBI WGS metagenome assembly OKWT01 (sample SAMN07501045, study PRJEB24779) | human gut metagenome
CATGCTAGCAAGTTAAACGAACACTGACATGATATATTAGTGATTAGCTATATTTTTTACTTTGCAACAGAACCTTTAGATGTCTCTAAACAAACAATTCATTATCATTTAAAAAGTTTACCTTCAAATTTGAAGGTAAACAAAGTAGGTAACAAATCATTAATAGATGATAATACAATAGATTATCTAAAAACAATTTTAAATAAAAAAACGACAAAAGAATCGACAAAATTTGATGAAAAATCGACAAACAAAACAGAATCATTAAATAACCAATATAGCAGTTATATCGATAAATACATAGAGCATTTAGAATCAGAAATTCGACAAAAGAATCGACAAATTGACGATTTAACAATTGCATTAAAACAAGAACAATCTTTGAATTTAAATAGCCAAAATATATTAAGTAATACCAAAAAAATAGAAACTGATAATATAGATTCAAAAGAAGATATCATTACTCCAAAAGCATCAAAAAAAAATGAACAAAAACAATCTATCTTTTCTAAACTATTCAAAAAAAAATAATGTATTCACGCCTAAAGGCGTGAATACATTATTTTCTCTAAAAAGAAATTATCACTTGTTAATTATAATATAGTTAATATTTAGCAAGTGAAGTGTGGTTTATCATATGCAAAAATCCCACTACTGTCCAAAGCAAAGTAGGGTTTTTATTTAATATACAAAATACAAAGCATTTCTATATTGACAAAGGATAAAAATCATACTAACTTATGAATATATGAGCATATATTCATAAGTTAGTATGATTTTCTTCGAGTAACAAAACATTAATTGAAATTTTATATTTTTTAACTCTATAGTTATAAAAACAAAAATTCAAATTATAGAAAATATTTTTCATCATTAAAAAGAGGAGGGATTAAATGGAAAACGATCACAATCATAATCATACACATGGCGCGAACAAAAAGACTTTATTAATTAGTTTTATTATTATTACAAGTTACATGATTGTAGAAGGGTTAGGTGGTTTCTTTACTAACAGTCTTGCGTTAATTTCAGATGCTGGTCATATGTTAAGTGATTCTATTTCTTTAGGTATTGCTTTAATTGCATTTACTTTAGGAGCGAAGCAAGCTAATACAAATAAAACTTTTGGCTACAAAAGGTTTGAAATACTAGCAGCTGTACTTAATGGTATTACTTTGATGTTAATAGCTATCTATATTTTTTATGAAGCTATTGAGAGATTTAAAAACCCCCCTGAGGTAGCTTCTACAGGCATGTTAATTATCGCCTTGGTAGGCTTGTTTATTAATATTATTGTGGCTTGGATAATGCTGCGCGGGAGCGATGTAGAAGAAAACTTAAATATGCGTGGAGCATATTTGCATGTAATAAGCGACATGCTTGGATCTATAGGTGCAGTTATAGCAGCCCTTCTCATTATATTTTTTAGATGGGGGTGGGCGGATCCTTTAGCAAGTGTGATTGTAGCAATTTTAGTACTACGTAGCGGCTTTTATGTAACAAAATCAAGTCTTCATGTATTAATGGAGGGAGCACCAAGCAATATAAATACAAAAGACATTATTAAAACTATTAAAAAATTCAAAGAAGTTAAAAATATTCATGACTTTCATGTTTGGTCAGTAACTAGCGGATTAAACGCGTTATCTTGTCATATTGTTGTAGAAGATACAATGACCATTACTGAAAATGAGTTTTTACTTAAACGTATAGAACATGAACTCAATCATCAAAATATTCAACATGTCACAATACAGACTGAAACTTCTAACAATAATCATAGTGAAAAATTGTTTTGTATCGTGAAAGAAGAAGACAGTCAACATCATCATTAAATAAACAGCCATTATTTTTTAATAATGGCTGTTTATTTAATTATTCCAATATATTTAATATATCTTTTTTGTTATTTTCAAATCCCACGTAATATTTAAACAACTTTTTTTTACCCCAAAAAATTTTTTATAAAAAACAAATAAGGGAACAATTCGGTTGCCTGATATTTTTTTCATTTCTTCTTCTAAGTCCAAATTTTGACTTACATCTTTATGACTATAACTAATCTCTTGAGAGTTTAAATACCTTTTTGATTCTTGGCAATCAGAGCATGTAGGTCTTGTGTAAAGCTCAAGTTGTATATTTTTATCCAAATATATCTCTCCTAATATAAGTTTTAGCATACATTTTATACAAGTGTACCTCTTAAAACAAACTATAAATATTAATTTTTTATATGAAACTTTTGTATTGACTTATACCTACTAGGGGTATAATATAGATTCCAACAAGAGATACCCCGTTAGGGTATATGAGGAGGGGTGAAATTGAACACTACTACTGTTAAAAACAATGACGCATTGCTCAATAGACTCAAAAGATTAGAAGGACAAATGCGCGGTTTACAATCAATGATAGCAGAAGATAGATATTGTATAGATGTACTAGTACAAATAACAGCAATACAATCAGCCCTAAAACAAGTGGGTTTTATAGTAACTGAAGACCATATATCTAATTGTGTAAGTGAAGGTATTAAAAATGGCAACGGAGAAGAAAGTATCAAAGAATTGATGGTTGTATTAAAACAATTTTCAAAATAGGAGGAAAGAAATAATTGAGTGAAAATATTAAAAAAACCTCATTAGGTATCACAGGCATGACATGTGCAGCTTGCTCGAATAAAGTAGAAAAAAATCTAAATAAATTAGATGAAGTTAACGCTAATGTAAATCCTTCTACAGAGAAAGCTACAATTGAATATAACCCCAATGTTACATCATTAGAAGATATTGCAAATACAATTCAAAAAACAGGTTATGGAGTTTTAACCGAAAAAGTGGATCTCGATGTAATGGGAATGACGTGTGCAGCTTGTTCGAATAAAATCGAAAAAGTTTTAAATCGAATCTCAGGTGTAAATAAGGCTACAGTTAATTTAACCACAGAAAGTGCTACTGTAGAATACAACCCTGATATGACGTCTGTAGATGAATTTCAACAACGTATTAAAAACCTAGGGTATGAGGCACAACCTAAAAAAGAAGCATCAGAAAAAAGTTCCCAAAAAGAAAAACAATTAAAACGACAGTTAATTAAATTAGTTGTTTCAGCTGTTTTAGCAGCTCCATTGTTAATGACAATGTTCGTTCATTTATTTGGTATTCAAATACCACATATATTTATGAACCCGTGGTTCCAATTTGTATTAGCAACGCCTGTTCAATTTGTTATTGGTTGGCAATTTTATGTAGGCGCTTATAAAAACCTTCGTAATGGGTCAGCAAATATGGATGTTCTTGTCGCTTTAGGTACAAGCGCAGCCTTCTTTTATAGTATTTATGAATCGATTAAGTGGTTAATTAATACAAATTATGAGCCACACCTATATTTTGAAACAAGTGCTGTATTAATTACTTTAATTCTTTTCGGAAAGTATTTAGAAGCACGTGCTAAAACACAAACAACAAATGCGTTAAGTAAATTGTTGAATTTACAAGCTAAAGAAGCACGTATATTACGCAACGGTGAAGAGACTATGGTTCCTTTAAGTGAGGTAAAAGAAGGAGACTATTTAGTTATCAAACCAGGAGAAAAAATACCAGTAGATGGCAAAATAATTAAAGGTATGACTTCAATTGACGAGTCAATGTTGACAGGTGAATCTATTCCTGTTGAAAAAATGCAAAATGATAATGTTATAGGATCAACAATGAATAAAAATGGAGCAATTACTGTTGAAGCAACAAAAGTTGGTAAAGATACAGCTCTTGCCTCCATTGTTAAAGTTGTCGAAGAAGCGCAAGGTTCTAAAGCGCCAATACAAAGACTAGCAGATATTATTTCTGGATATTTTGTACCTATCGTTGTAGGTATCGCGATTTTCACATTTATTATATGGATTTCATTAGTTCAGCCGGGACAATTTGAACCAGCCTTAGTTGCTGCAATAGCAGTATTAGTTATCGCTTGTCCTTGTGCGTTAGGCTTAGCTACGCCTACTTCTATAATGGTGGGTACCGGAAAAGCTGCTGAAAATGGCATTCTATTTAAAGGTGGAGAACACATTGAAGGTACACACGCTATTAATACAGTTGTTTTAGATAAAACTGGCACTATAACAAATGGCACACCTGAAGTCACTGATTTTAGTGGAGATGATCAAACATTACAATTGTTAGCTAGTGCAGAAAAAGGTTCTGAACACCCACTAGCTGAAGCTATCGTAAGTTATGCTAAAGAAAAATCATTAGAATTTTTAGAAGTAGACCATTTTGAAGCTATACCAGGGCGCGGTATAAATGCAACAATTGATGGTAAAGAACTTTTTGTCGGAAATCGAAAACTAATGAGTGAAAAAGGAATCCAAACTAATGAAGCTGAAACAAATCTCGCTCAATTTGAAAAAGAAGGAAAAACTGCAATGCTTATAAGCGTAGATAACGAATTGAGAGGGGTTGTCGCTGTAGCTGATACAGTTAAAGATACTGCCCAACAAGCTATTCAAAAACTTCATGAATTAGGTATTGAAGTTGCTATGTTAACTGGTGATAACAAACGTACCGCACAAGCAATAGCAAAACAAGTTGGTATAGACACGATTATTGCAGAGGTTTTACCAGAAGAAAAAGCTTCTAAAGTAGCAGAAATTCAATCTGAAGGTAAAAAAGTAGCTATGGTTGGAGATGGTGTCAATGATGCTCCAGCACTAGTTAAAGCAGATATTGGTATTGCCATTGGTACAGGTACAGAAGTTGCAATCGAAGCTGCTGATATAACTATTTTAGGAGGAGACCTTTTATTAATTCCAAAAGCAATAAAAGCAAGTAAATCTACAATTCGTAATATTCGCCAAAATCTATTTTGGGCGTTTGGTTACAATGTTGCAGGTATCCCTATAGCAGCAATTGGTCTGCTAGCACCTTGGGTTGCGGGAGCAGCAATGGCTTTAAGTTCTGTAAGTGTTGTCACAAACGCTTTACGTCTAAAACGTATGAAATTATAAGAATCTTATATTTCTTGAAAGGAGGTGACAACATTGACTAACGAAGTTATTAATGTAGAAGGTATGAGCTGTGACCATTGCAAGCATTCAATTGAAAAAGCATTAAATGGATTAGATGGTGTAACATCTTCAGAAGTAAGCTTGGCGAATGGGAATGTGGAAGTTGAATTTGATGAAAATCAAGTAGCTTTCAACGACTTTAAAGAAGCTATTGAAGATCAAGGTTACGATGTAATTAAATAATTTAAATAGTTGGGCATATCGTTTAATGATATGCCCTTATTAAAAATTAAGGAGGATAAAAATATGAATCATAATCATGAATATCATTCAAACAAACCCGAAATTAAAGCAAATGTTGTATATAGAGATGGTAATATAGAAATTACGTTAGAAGATGAATTTAATAATGCCCCATTATTAGATACTATGCATGAAAAAGAAATGCATTTCGTTTTAGTATCTAATGACATGGAGAAATATTACCACCTACACCCTCAAAAAAAGCATGAAGGTTTATTTATAATTAACCAACAATTAGAGCCAGGAACTTACCAGGCTTTTGTTGATGTTACACCAAAAAACCATGTGTATTCCGTTCATCCTATTGAACTGCAAATTGGAGATAAAATAACCTCTACAACATCTTTAAATTCTGATAAAAATTGGGTAAAAGTTAACAAAGGAGTTCATGTAACTTTAAATTCTATAAGTGCTAAAGAAGATGAACATGTCCCTTTAACTTTCAATACAGAATTAACTCCCCAACCTTATTTAGGAGCTTTAGGACATGTGATTATATTTGATGAGCAATTAACTGATTATATTCATGTTCACCCAGAATCACCTGATTCTACAACCTTTTATGCTCATTTTCCTAAAAAAGGGATGTATAAAATTTGGGCAGAATTTAAATTTAATGATGAAGTGCATAGATTTACTTATAATATTAAAGTTGCATAAATCTATTAGCAAAAGCTTAAAAATCAGTAAATTGTAAAGAGTTATTTAGATAATACAAAACGCTTTATAAAAAATCGAAAATTTAAGATAGAAAGTTGATGAAGAAAGTATCAAAAAATTGTAGTGGTTGTTTATATTGCAACATTCACTGAATTTTTATAGTTAATAACCTATTATTTAAGGAGTAATTTATTGATTAAGTTTGAATATTTTGAGGAGAAAGATTTTGATTTATTAATAAACTGGATAAACTCTCCTGAACTTTTAGTCAAATGGGCAGGTACAGATTTTAATTATCCCCTAGATGAAGAACAATTAAAGGAATATATTAAAGACACAAATAAAGAAAATTCTAGTAAAATAATTTATAAAGTTATCATTGAAGAAAATAATTCAAAAAAAATTATAGGTCATATTGCTTTAAATAATATAGATTTTAAAAATTGTTCCGCCACGTTAAGTAAAGTTTTAGTAGGTGATCCGCAAATGCGTGGCCAAGGATTAGGCCCTAAAATAATAAAGAAATTATTGAAAAAGGCTTTTGAAGATTTGGGACTACACAGAATTGAATTAGGTGTTTTTGCCTTTAATAAATCAGCTATTAAAAGTTACAAAAAGATTGGATTTATAAAAGAAGGAGAAAAAAGAGACTTTAGAAAATTAAATGGAGAATATTATAATTTATGGCAAATGAGTATGTTAGAAAGCGAATGGTCTTGAATAATTTTAAACAAAAATAGTCCTCTTATTTTAATAAGAGGACTATTTTTGTTTATTTAGAGCGTACTCAAAAATGACATTTTGTATATAAAATTTATTTTGATTCATAAGTAATTCAGCTAATGACTTCTATTTTATTAATTTTAGCTATATATTAATATAGAAATAATAGTAAACATCTAATTAACTAAGATAGACAATTACAAAGACTTTACACTAAAATTCTTCTGAGTATGTTGAGGGGAATTATTGACAGAATTATCTTTTTTACTGTTTTAAATCTTTCACATATCTTTCCAATGCTAAATAATCTACACACATTGATTCAAAAAATGAAACTTTTTTTATCACAGCATTTTTATATACTTTTTGGGCTTTATTTACGATTCTTTGATTTTCTTGCCTAATAAAAATTAATTGGTTAGTTAATAAGTTATAATATTCTAAATCTTGCTCCTTTATGTATTGCATATCTATTTTAGAAAGATATTTATCAGGAACAGGTATCATATTTAAAAATAATAGATATCCTAATCTATTTTGAATATTATTAACCTCAAACAATTTTATTGATAGTTGATTATTTAGTTTTTTATTTTCTTTAGGGGAACTTAAGGGGACAAAATAATTAAGATCATTAATAGATAATACAACTCCTAAAAAAGGACGAGTGGATTTATTTAATAATACTCTCTCATCTACATTTCTTAATTCATTAATATAATCTTCATCAACATAGTATAATTTCATAATTTCTCCTACAGTATAAAAATAAAGCGACCAAATATTTGGTCGCTTTTCAATGTCTACTTGTGGCAAGACCTCTCCATTTTTTCAATTCCAACTTTTAGCATGGACTCTCTATTTTTTCAATGTCTACTTGTGGCAAGACCTCTCCTATATACATTTTAAATTTTAGCACTGTATAAATCATATGTCAATTTTTTATCTTTATATTATATTTCTCAGAACCGTTCAAATTGGTTTTCTAAGAGAAAAATGATTAAAGATTTACTAACTGATTTTTCATTAGAAATAAAGCAGGTAGACGCTTGGTACAAAATACTTTCTACACCGATACAAATCCACAATTGATTGGAAAGAGTAAAATCCTTTGACAAGCTAATTACCGTATTGTTGATAGTATAAGAAAAGACTTATTAACCAAAAAAATCCTACAAAATCAATAATAATAGTCTTTTACATTTCTCCACCAACCAATGTTATAGTCCAATTAACGAAAATGATTAGCAAAGTAATGATCCCTCTCTGCGACTAGATTGATTCTTGATAGATAGGCGAACTATATATATCATCTTCTAATATACGACCTTTGATAAGTTATTTTCTCTTAATCTAAATTTGTTATCATTTTTTCTTTTTAAATAAATTTTTGGTAATAACAAATGCAACTACATATAACTCAACTGTTACCATTAATGGTAACGTGAAAAGACCCATATACATAAATATATCATTTGCGTGCATTATTCTATCCCAATCATCAACGACACTGATGAAGTTCCACACAAAATACCCTGTAGGGACCCCAAATATTATTAAACCTATAATCATTTTTAACAGTAATTGTTTATCTCTTAGACTCATCGTAGCTATTTTAATGTCTTCTAACGTTAACCAAGATTTTTTTTGAGATGTACTAATTTTTAAATCCTTTATTCCTGTTATATCTTTTTCTGTCTGATATCCTAAGGCATCTTTTAGAATTAATTTATCTCTACCATTAATACTCACTCTATCTATAATTTCTCTTTCAATAATACAATTATTTACATTTTCTGCAAAATAGTTTTTTCTACGTCGTTTTCCTACAAATGGAAATATAAAAATAGGGAATAATAACGAATAAAGAACAAGTAATATAGCTGGCAAACTAATTTTATCCCAATCTGTTATATATTTAATCACTTCTTCTTTAGGATATGCACTGAGTGAATAAAAAATCATTGCTAACAAGTACATTAATGCTACTAGTGTTATAAATATGTATAAAATTATATTGATTATCAGTGTTTTTACTCTTTCCATCTTTTGTCTTTTATATAAAATATTTTGACTTAGAATTTGAATAAGCGCATATATAATATATATTACTGCAAAAATCCCTACTTCGTTAAAATTCTTGTATAGGTCAATCAAGAAATCCATATTTTTGAAATACACGTTAACTCCTCCAATTAAAGTGTATAACAGGTTACTAAGACTTATAAATTTTTGCTTAAGTTATGCCATATTCTCATATAGCCCATAAGTTCTGTGTATTCAGACTTCAACATACCGTTAAGTAAATCATAAACATCATCAAATTCTTTATTTATAATTTCATAAACAACTTTTGTTTTATTTCTATACATCCACTCTGCCACGCGTTCTGTTTCACTAGTACCATCTTTTAAAGTAACGGGTTTAACTTCAATTTCATTTAATTGTTTAAGTATCTTATTTTTACTCCAATGTACATTATTTAAATACTTCTTCTTTTTCAAATCAACAAACTTTTGTAAATTATTATTTATCGGTTGTTCATTATTAATATCAGGAATCTCCCACATTTTCGTATAATAAGACAGATTTAAAACAATTTTCTTAGTATCAAAAATATTAAAAATATTTTTGATATCTAGTATATCTAAATATTCATTAGAAAAACGTATACAGTTTTCTAAAAAATTACTATATTCTTTTTTCAGAAGTTCATATTTTTCTTTATTATCTATATCGTGATCCCTATGTATATTTTGTGCTATTTCTCTAGAATCTTTAATAACAGATTTAAATAATGATAGTTTATTTGAAAAATAACGTACGTCGTCTAATGATTTTGCCAGTGTATCACTTAATTGATTTAGGTAATCTATCATTATACTTTTATTATGTATATTCTCATTCTGTCTAATATATTTTGCTATTCTATTTTGATTAGGTAGCAACTCTTCGATTGATATATTACCTCGTTTTATTTTTTCAGGTTTTGTTACATCATCTCTTAATATTTCATCGATCATATCTTCATTAACATACTTTACTTTTTTGAATGCAAACTTCCTTTTTTGTGGGTAATGATATTTATTCCAATTTTGGTTTGTTCCATTTTCTATATTATTTAAGATATCATTACTTTTATTTTTTACATAGTCTGTTGTGACACTTCGCTTTTTGCTATCTTCCTCATAAATTGAAAAATAATTCCCATTAATAATATACGCAGCTTCTTCCAGAGAATACCATCTTTCCTTTTTGCCATCTATCTCCAAGAATTTTTTATAATTACTTTTAAAAATTTCTTGTTCCATACTTAAATCAGACCCCTCTAAAATTTCTTCGATATTGTCATCAGTTAATTGATTATTCATCCAATAATTAAAATCTAAGTCATTGATTCCTTTGTTATTAATGATAATCACGCTATTACCTCCAAAAACCGAATAAATTTTTTCACCTATTATTTTATCACTTCATTTGCGAAAATTTAATCAATCACAGATATCTTTGATTAATTCTATTTATATTTCCTAAACGATGCGCATCAATAGGATAGAAAGGATGTTTCACATGAAAATTCAATCTAATTTCAAAAAAGGTGGCTATTCAACTGAAATAGCTTCCAATTATATTGATAATAAAAAACCCATTTATAGCTTAAGTACAGAACTTTATCCGCAACAGCGTTTTGAGAATAATCAGCCTACCGGAGAAATTATTGCGTATAAAGCCTGGTTTGTTCAAGAAGGCTTACCGCCCTTCACAGTTAAATTCGAAAATGAAGTGACATTACCTAATTATATGAGCGTCATTACTTTTGATCATTTAGAAGCTTGTGAAGTCCGTTATGATGTTTACTTCAAAGCTTCAGATCTGAAGGAGGTTAAATAATGACAGCCAAAGAGCTCGAACAATATCTCCTACAAAGCTTAAATATGGCACTAGGATCCATGATGCAAGGCGAAACCAGTTATACCAATAGTTTCACCTGCAAGGTCACGGAAGAAGGTTTTTACTTTCTTCCTCGCCTGCCTGCAGGCTATATTGTGGACGATGACTTATATCAAAAAATATTTCTCATTGCGAGTGCAGCTTTATATCCCAAATTCACATTGTTAAAACAGAATTCTGCGTATTTCGTACCTATGGATACCGACGATATTCATACGCAACGCGCTTTGTTTTTCCCATGGCAACAAGGGATATCAGAACGCTTAGTGATTTCTGATTTAGATCGTTTTACGTCGTCTCTAACGAATCAACAAATTCCGATCATGAAACAATTAACTTTAAACTATCAAAACATTACATCTATAGCGATCGCAGGTAATTCAGGCAGTGGTAAATCTTATATGCTGACGTACTTACTAAGTGTATTAAAACCGATATCAGAACTCATTATTGTTGACCCTAAGTTTGATACACCGAGCCGTTGGGCACGTATTCATGATATTACTGTGATTCACCCTCATCAAAATCGATCTAAGTCTGATTTTTTATCTGAAATTAATGAAAACTTAAGTCATTGCCTTCAAGTTATTCAACAACGACAAACCATTCTTTATGACGATCCAGACTATCAATTTGATCACCTAACCATTGTGATTGATGAAGTGCTCGCTTTAGCTGAAGGTGTGAATAAGACCATTAAAGACGCGTTCTTTTCATTACTATCTCAAATTGCTTTATTAGGTCGTGCCACCAAAGTTCATTTATTACTGGTGTCTCAACGATTTGATCATCAAACCATCCCGGTTTCCGTTAGAGAACAACTCAATGTGCTGATTCAAATCGGTAATATTAATAAAAAAACCACACAATTTTTATTCCCCGATTTAGATCCAGAAGGTATTGTGATACCCATTGGTAAAGGGACAGGTCTAATCCAAGTGATTGATAGTGAATCTCCCTATCAAGTCTTACCCTTGTTATGTCCGACTTACTATACGAAAGCAGGTGTATTGTGATGAGGAAAACCTATTTCATGCGTGTGTATGATATTATCATTTACTTGTTCCTGTTCGCTATTTTGACAGTTATGGTTAGTAAACTCTTTGTCCTATTAAACTTTATTGTGTCTCAAATTGATATTATCGATACGCGAAACGTCACACACTATATCACAATCATTTCAAATGGTGTATATCAACTTACATTTTACTTATTAGTCTTAGCATTGATGTTAATAGTTATCGATTTAATGATTCGTTTATTGAAAGATCAACTCACGAATCATATCAAATCTGTTTATCACACAATGGTTTTACGACATTATCTTAAACAAGATGTTGACACAGACACGACTCAGGATTGGCAAAATAACGGCAAAAGTAAAACAAATTCTGTCCAGCAATACTTTAATAAAATGGTTGGAAAATCGCTCGTTGATGTTCGTCAAAATGAAGTCCGTGTGGCAATTAAAATTCCCCGGAAACAGCAAGCTCACGATATATTAAAAAAGATTGAACCTCAAATTCATGAAGAAATTACACATATGCACCCGAATTATTACTTTTCAAAACCTCAACGTCATCATCGTTATCTATGGTTTGCAGGCCACAAACGTTAAGATACACATGCGTTGTGGTACACGAAGTGATAAACACAAGCGCATGTGTATCTTAACAGTGCCATGGGGTTACTACGACCCCCATGGCATCATTAATCAATAATCACAGAAAGGATGTTGATGATGTCAAAAGATAAACGTTCAAATAAGTGGGCTTTCTTAATATATGAAGAGAGCTCGCCATCTAACTACCGAGATATTTTGGAACAAATGCATATCCCCTATATTTTAAGTCCGTGGCATAATCAAGATATTGATCACTCGACAGGAGAAATTAAGAAGTCACATAAACATGGAGCTTTGTTTTTTGATTCTTTAAAAAGTTATTCCCAAGTCTCTGAATTACTTCAACAACACTTAAATACACCTAGTCATATTGAAATAATTATGTCCCCTAAGGGCATGTTTGATTATTTTATTCATGCGTCTAATACAGATAAAACCCCTTATGACATCAACGATATTGAAAGTGGTTGTGGTTTTGACTTAAATCAATTTTTATTAGATCAAGGTCAGTCCGAAATATTTAATAAGATTATTGATATTATTGAGAACCAAGATTTTACAGAATTTCAAAGTCTAGTGATGTATGCGCGGCAACACCATCCATCCTATTTACATTTGATTATTCAGCGAACATATTTTTTCGCAAAATATTTGGATTCAAGGCGTCACATGTTTAATTAAAATGGATATCATGTATCAAGACGAGAAGAAACCTGTTTCTCAGCTTACTCTTTCTTGACATTAACGCAGCGTAATACATTACAATTAATAAAAAGAGGTGAAAACGATAGAGTTTTACCAAATGCCTATGTTTAACAAAGTCCTAGTTAAAGACATTGAGAAATCAGAAAAATGGTATGAAAAAACACTTGGCTTTAAAAGTGTTTTTAAATTTAGAAATGATAAAAATGAAGTGCTTATGAATCATTTAAGACTAGAAAAACATCAAGATTTAATCTTAATTGTTCAAACAGATTTTGAAGTTGGCAATTCAATATATCTCAATATCTTAGTCAAAGATATCGAAGATAAATCACAACATATCTCATCAAAATTTATAGTAACTCAATTAGAAGACCAACCATGGAACGCTAAAGAAATGACAATCAAAGATCCAGACGGCCACTAAATCACACTTACTCAATCAAATATTAGCGATACTGATTTTGAAAAATTAATGAAACATACTTCGAAAAATTATTGAGGCATAAACCTTTATTGATAATACAAAAATAAATATCTATGAGTCATTATGCCAAATAAAGATTCTAGAAATTTCTCTAGGATCTTTTTATTTTTCCGAATTTTAAATATCATTATTTTGCATTTTAAAGGGGTATTTAGAGCAAACTCTAATCTCACATAGTTTTTTCTATCCATTTAATTTTGCCCTTTAAAACACAAATACGAGACAAATAAGAGTATATACATATGACATTTATTACGTACTTTACATGTATTTTATGTGATATATAAACTGATTGGCTCATGTCACTTAATATACATGTATTCGTATCTTTTATACATAGTACTCGTAATAATTCAAAACCATTTCTCATGTTTCGCTAATTTGATTGGAACTCCCTATCATTTATAAATTTAAACCGTTACATTTGTTGTTTATTTCTAACGAATGGCGAATTTTTAGATATTATTTACATATAAAATCAAATTTGAATAATCCAGTTATGTCAACAATTTCAAAATAGAACCTGACATTATCAAATATTTTAAAATTATTTTACTTGTTAGAAGCTTATTTGAATTATTGATTAAAGATATTGTATTTAGGTATATTTTGGCGACGCATATTTAATGCATGTATTTCTTCAAGTTCAGCTTTAATTGATTGCATTAAATAGCCTTGCATCGCTTCAACATTTTCATTTTTTTGTATCAACATGGCTTTAAAACGTTTTAAAACACTCACAAGTTCAAATTCAACGTCCTCTAAACGATAATATGTATCATGTGCATTATTAAATGACTTTTTCCCTTTGAGTAAAACACTTTTAATAATACGGATGTCTTTAATTTCAAAATTACTTAAATAAGTCTTGATTTGTGTAGGTAATTCTTCAAGCGCTTGGAATTTTAGAGCATTATTATTAAATTCAGTTTGTTGATGATTTGTATGATTCGAATGATAATTTTTAGAAACTATGTCAGATGTATCATTCAAATCATTCGTATCATTATTCTCAGTCTTTATATATTCAGTTTCATTAAGATCAGTATCACTTGTGTATTCTTTTGATACTTCATGACGTATGTTATTAATATTTCTTGATGTATCATTATCATATTTCTGGACGTATGATAATGATACGTCCGTGTTATCTCGTTGTTCTATATCGTTTTCTTGTTGTGAAATATAATATACATCAGCTTCTGTTACTTCTGGTTTTTTAATATATAATTTATTAGGTTTATTCAACCCTACTCGTATTTGATTAAATAAATCAGCTTGTGTTAATTCTTTTTTAATTTTAGATAATTTATTGGGACTACTGATATTTAAAATAGATTTAAGCTTTTCATTGGTGTAAATAAAAAATATATCTCCATTCTTATCTATCCAATTATTTCTTATAGATAAATCTAAACGATCTCTTAGTATAGACCAAGTGATTTTTGCATCATTGGATAAATTAGTATACTTAGGATTCGTAAAAAATACTTTGGGTAATTGGTAAAACTTTTCTTTTTGAATTTCTTTAATATTAAAGTTGGACATACAAAAAACCTCTTTCACATATGAATTTTAAAAGAGGTAATAAATAAGCTATAAGTAAGTTTATATGTGTTCGGCTTGCACTAATAATTCTTAATATATATAATAAGAATATAACAATTATATAAACAAACAAACCACTTGTTTTATTACCGAAGAAACCTGACTATTCCCGTAGTCGGGTTTCTTTTATATATACTTATATTAACACTTTTGAAAGTTTTGTTAAATTGTTTATATACATTTGTATGTATGCATTTTCAAAGAATGTTAGAATTTCGTATAATGACATTATATGAATAAGTTGTATAGAACTATATAAACACCTATATAACAAGTATAAAGGCTATATAAGCCTATATAAATGTAGATATATAGTGTTTACGTATAACTATATATATAAGATTACTTGAATATATATATAATGTTGTATTAACAAGTATAAAGACTATATAATGATATAGGTGTTATGTGTATAACTATATGGAGGACATTATATGAAGAGTATGAAAGAGATTGCTGATGAATTGAATGTTACGAAAATGACTGTTTATAATAATGCTAAAAAAGCGAATGTGAAATTCCAAAAGGTTGACAATGTAAATTATTTAGCAAGTGAAGATGAAATTATAGTAGTAAACCGAATAAGAAAAAATCAAAATAAACATAATGATTTTGAAAATGAAAAGAAAGAAGAAGTTAAGACTAATAGTAATAACCTGGTAAAAGATGAAACAATAAAACATTTATATAACCAGTTAGATATATATAAAGAACAATCAAATAGAGATAAAGAACAAATAAATACTCTTAATAGACTTTTAGAAAATCAACAAATTTTAGCTTTGGAAAGTAATAAAAAGATTCAAAAACTAGAAAATCAATTAGAAGAAGAAAGACAGCTTAACTATTCTTTTGATATTGAGAAGACTAATAATAAACAAAACGTTAATATGCAAGAAGCAGTATTTACTGAGGGAAATCAAAATAGGGCTCAACAACAAGAAAAGAAAAAACCAACAGAAACTGAGCATAAAGATATTTCTGAAGAGAATAAGAATAAAAGTATAAAAGAAGATGAATTACTAAAAGATGCTAAACTAACAGAAGCAATAAAGAGTGAACCTGATGATAGGGAGGAAGAATCACCTAAAAAGGGGTTTTGGAGTCGTTTGTTTGGTAACTAACTGTAATTAAAAAGGACACGATAAGTTTAAAAACTTATCGTGCTTTTTATGTGGATCGTACTTCTGATAATCATGACTTATGTTAATGTTTTATTTAATAATATCTATTAATTCTTTTTTAGAAGCTGCGCGGGCTGGTATCCAACCGAAGACAACACCTATTAGAGTTGATACGCCGACTGCCAAGATAACTGAACCTATACTAACTGAACTTTTAACCATATCTGGTGTTGCTATATCGACCACTGTAGCGATGATAATACCTAGAATTAATCCGATAATACCACCGAGTAGACATAGTACGACACTTTCAACTAAGAATTGAATTTCGATGTCTCGACCTTTAGCACCAAAGGCACGACGTATCGCAATTTCTTCAGTACGTTCTGTCACAGAAATATACATCACATTCATAACACCAATACCCGCGATAAATAATGATATACCTGCAACAGCGGCCACAAAGTAAGTAATGGTATCTAATACTTTGCCAATTCCTTTCATCATTTCTTCATTATCATTGAAACTATATTGACCATTTGAAACACCAGTTCCTTTTTTATTCAGTTCTTTTTCGACTTTTTTACCGATATCTTTTTTATCTTCGCCATCATTAACCTTCACTTGTATTTGAGGTGTTCCCTGCGATAGGTTACTCATATAATGATCAGCTGTTTTCGTTGGCATTTGAACAACCGTTTCGAGAGGCATGCCACTTGCATCTTGACCGTTTGCATCACCAACTCCGACTACTTTAAAGCCTTCACCATTAATATAAATCGATTTTCCTACTGCATTATCTGCATTATGAAAGACTTTTTTAGCAACTTTGTTATCTATAACCACAACTTTTTCTTGGGTATCATTATCATCTTTTGTGAAACCATGTCCATGATCAACGTCTGAAACCTGGCTCGCTTTTTTCAAATCAACATCGCCACTTCCATGCGTATTTGTGATTTTAGCGGCATAAGTACTGTCTTCACTTTCTTTTACTTTCGCACTTTTAACACCTTTAACTTGTTCTACAACACTGAGATCTTCCTGTTTGAACGGATTGTCTTTTGGTGCACTCATATCTTCTGTCATATAGGTAATCATGGCTTGATCTTTACCTGCACCTGCATCATCAAATTGTTCATTGGTTGTCTTTTTGAAACCATTACCCAGTGCCATAATTGTGATTACAGCGGCAATCCCGATAATAATCCCTATCATCGTAAAGATATTACGCCGTTTATTTTTTAAAATAGAGCGAAAGGCGACAGACAAAATATTAGAAAAGTTACTCATGCGCCAACACCTCTTCCTCTTTCACACGACCATCCAAAATATGGATGATACGGTCTGCCTTATTCGCCACTTCACGATCATGCGTTACCATAATCATTGTTGTACCTTTTTCTTTATTTAACGTTACGAATAAATCCATGATATCTTTCGATGTTTTTGAATCAAGAGCCCCTGTAGGTTCGTCAGCAATGACAAACTTAGGCTCATTAATAATCGCTCTTGCGATAGCTACACGTTGTTGTTGACCACCAGACAATTTATTGGGAAGTAAGTCTTCCTTGTTGTGAAGGCCAACATCTTCTAATCCCTTCAGTACTTTGTCTTTACGTTCTTTACTACCCATTCCATTATATATAAGTGGAATGCTAACATTTTCAAGAATCGTATTATTTTGAATCAATTTAAAGTTTTGGAAGACAAATCCTACTGTGTGATTACGAATGGTTGCAAGTTTATTATCAGAACTCTTTTTATAATTTTCACCATTAAAAAAATACTCCCCTTCATAACCACGATCAATAAATCCAAGGATATTGATGAGGGTACTCTTACCTGAACCTGAAGGGCCCATAATCGCGATAAATTCCCCTTCATCAATATGAATATCAATATCTTTTAAGATATGATTCGTTTCGTCACCATTTTTGAAGTGTCGATTGATTTTTTTCAATTCAATCATGATGACACCTCAACTTTTTCTCCATCGTTTAGATTACCTTTAGGATTTTTGATGACTTTGTCACCTGCTTTAAGTCCTTTTTTCACGATAATTTGGCCATTACTACGATCAATATTGATATCACATTTATGGACTTTATTGTGTTTATCTACTACAAATACATCGTTATCCTTAGTTAACACATCATTAGGTAATTTCTTAGTTTTTAAAGGAATTTTAGCATCCATTGAGAATCCAGCACGTACAGGGATGTCTAAATCACCAATAATCACGTTATATTTAGATGTATCTCCTTCTTTACCACCAGAAGGATTGTTAACGGTTGGATTAGAAGCTTGGGCTGCACTTGCGCCTTCTTCACTATCTTCGCCTTGACCTCCAGCACTTGCCTGAGCTCCACTTGATTCACCACTCGCGCTATCATCATAGCTAGTTGGTAGTTCATCTACTTTAAGGATTTTACCTTTGCCTTTTTTACCGTTACTATTCACGGTTACATCAACCTCGTCACCCTCTTTGATTTTATCGACATCAAATTCAGTAACCGTTGATTTAATTTGTGGATTGTCTGAAATCAATTGTAGAACAGGTTGACCATCACCAGCATCTTCACCATTTTTAATATTTACCTTACCGTCAAATGAGGCGTAAATACTGTCATTCATTTGTTTATCATGTTGTGATAATTGTTGTTGTGCTTCATTGAGTGAACTTTGATCTTGCGTCAATTTAGACTGTAGTTGATTATTGTTTGGACTTTGATTGATCTTTTGATAGTCATCGTTCACTTGTTGTTGTGCTTGATCAACTTTATTTGCGAGTTGTTGGCGTTTACTATTATTCGTGTCGTAGCTTAAGAGACGATCACCTTGTTTAACCTTTTGACCATCGTCTACGGCAGGACTTTGGAATGTGCCTATTTGACTATTGCTGTTATATGTTTTGACTGATTTGGGGGAGGCTTTACCTTCCAAACTAATCGGTGTTTCCTTTTTAACTGTATATGTATCATATCCTTTACTATCTTTACTTCCCGATCCTGTTGTCTGTTTCACGATGAATGCGACAATGATAAGAACTAAAATAATTGCCACGCCAATAATACTCCATAATAGTTTCTTCTTCATATCCCATGCTCCTTAAAATGTATTATATTTTGCATGATAACACACTTTATTTATTATATATATTGAATTTAAAGATAATTATTACAATTTATATTTCACTATTAATAAAATGTTTAAGGTATTTGTTAGCAATGTTATTATGTAAATAAATATTGAAAAGGAGCTATAAGTATATGGAGCAATTGAATACAATGCAAAAGGAAACTGAAACATCCAATTTACTTTTCGTAAATCATTTTAGACAACTCCGTTATAATCCTAAAATTATAATGAAATTGATTTTATCGATTGTGATTTCAATACTAATGGTAATAGTATCAACGTTTGCAACTGACTTTTCAAAAATATATAAAGAAACAGGTATTTCAAGTTCTCAACCAGAACAAATGGAACGAATAGGGAAAATAATTAGTATGATAGGTGGATCTATTAGTGCTATTGTAATGATGGGTGTTATCTTTACAGTTTTTTTATTGATTTCTAAAATTATGAATACATCTACTTCTGTGAAATCTATTTTTTCTGCTACTTTAAGTTATATTTTAATTACTTCAATTGTCGGATTAATAGTGAATTTAATACAATTGTGTTTTGGACTGTCTATCAATGATTATTCCTTAACAAGTTTAAATATTTTTGATAAGGGGAATCCTTGGCTCGGTGCTATAGATTTACAGACCATTTTCAGTGTATATGTATTTGGTATCATGTTATATGCTACTAATAATTTTTCTAAGAAAGCAACATTAATATGGTCAATTGTGTATTTAATTATAATGATATGCTTTAGTTTTATTGAAACTTCTTTTAGCTGAAATTTTATAGATAACATTAAGTTCCCCAAAAGATATATTTTTGGGGAACTTAATGTTATTCCTCGCTTTTATTTTCTTTAATCATTTCTGAGGAAACAAAGAAAATAAAGCCTAGAACTAATAATATTGTAGGTAAATAAGGTATATTTTCTAAAAAATACCAACGTAATTTTAAATCAAACATCATATTAATAGAAGATATGGCATATTTCGATACCAGTAACATAAAACATATACTTGATAAAAACTCTAAAAGTTTTATCAAAAAACTCCTCCTTTTTAACTAGAAAAATATCAATAATATATATATATATATATATACGAGGTTATATTAATAAAAACATGTAATGATATAGAAACAAAAACGTTAAAGTTGGATTTTAAATATGATAAAACTATAGGTACTGCCAAGACAAGGTATGTTAATATTTCTAGTAATGATTTAGCTGATAAAATGTGTATTACTGCAAATAAAAGAATTGAAATAATTGCCATCACTTTATAAGGTAATATTTTCCCAACTTCTCCTATAAGTAAATGACGATATAATATTTCTTCTGATATAGGTCCAATCAGCGTGATTGATAAAAATATAATCAAACTCATAAAAAAAGAATTAGGTTCTTTTATCCAATCTATTATTTGTAATTGGTTTTCTGTTTTAGATATATTTAAATTTATACCGACCAATTTAAATATATAATTAATAAGAATAGTTGTTATTTTTGAAAAAGCAAAAAGAAATATTAAAAAAGTAATGTTTTTTTTTATATAATATATAGAATCTTTCACTTGTTCATTTATGTTTTTTTCAAAAATTACAAATAAAAGTATAATTAATGCATTGATTATAGCATCAGATAGTATTGCCATATTTCTTTGACCGAACATAGAAAATATATTTGTATTAAATAAATTACTGATTAAAGAAAATACAATATTCACTAGGAAGGAAGAAAAAAGTAATATAGGAAAAAATATGAATTCAATCCAATTCACTTCTTTATACTTCAAAACTAAATCAATTCCTCCTTTATATGATTTCTTTTATTGGTTTTTATTAATTTTTTCTTTAATCATTTCAGAAGGTACAGAAAAAACAAACATAGATATAAGAAGAATAATAGCCATATAAGGTATTCTATCTAAAAAATACCATTTTAAGTTCCAGTCAAAAATACCATTTACTGTAAGTATCAAGAATTTAAAAAATAATAAAGCAACACATATATAAGCCAAAGCGTCTAAAATTTTTGTTAAAAAAAGCATAAAATATCACCTTTCTTTTATATTTAATAGAAATTACTTAAGAAAAACAAAACAGTTTATACCATAAGGAATTAAACGTTTTTTTCGAAAATAAAGTTAACATGACTCCTGAGCTACCTTCTAACAAGCTTACATTATCATTATAAATATACTTTTCGCCATTGAAGTCTATATTTTCAAACAAGAACTTCAAGTTATTGTTTTTAGAATTTTCTATTTGATTAAAGTAATATTCTGATACTTTATAGTTCCCTAAAATTTTATTGATAATAGCTATCCCACTATATCCATGACATAAGGTTGGTGAAATTAAAAATCTTATATCTTTATCCCTTTTTAAAGTTTCTCTGGCTAACTTTTTTCCACATGCGATAATATCATTATCTTTTAAATTAATTCCTAAATTATACAATACCATAGAAACTCCTGGAGTACCATAACACCAGGCATCTCTGTGATTCATATCTGTATTAGAAGTATGTATAAAATTAGGAATGATTAAAGAATTTTCATATTTTTCTATTAAAGACAGTAAAAATGTTTTGGATTGTAATAGAGTAGAATATAAACTTTTTGTACCAAATCCTCTTTTAAATGAAGCATTAACAATGTTTATAACACCTGTTATTCCATGAGAAACTCCTAAGTCCACTGTAATACTTTCATGTGTAAAGTTATTTTCTTTAATACTTTGTTTTATAAGTTCCTCTAATAGATTTGTAAGTTTTTGTATCCATTGGGTCAGATTGTAATGTATATCACCATATATATCGTATACATGTAATAAACTTAATAAAGTACCTGAAGCCCCATTAATAATATCGAAAATATCTTTTGAAAATTCATTACTCAAAAAAGCATTAGAAATTTCGTGAAAAGATATATTAAACACTTTGCTATATTCTTCTAAAAGTTGATAAGTAATTGTCCGATAATTTTTTCCTTCATTAGAACATGTAGCTAATGTAAATAAATAGCCCATAATTCCAGTGAATAAAGAGGTAGAATATACGGGATTATTTTTGATTAATTTTAACGTTTCACTAATATAGTAATGACAGTTCTGGTAGTAAGTAAAATCTTTAGTGAGTTTATAGGCTTCATTAAAAAGCAAAGCTATGCCGGGATAACCATAAGCTAGACTAATTTTATATATATCGTGTGAACCAAAGTTACTTTCAATATTCTTATTAACCTCATTTATATCTGAAAACTCTAGCAAAGTTTTATGAATATTATATTTCATAACCGTACTCCTATAAGTTATCAATTTTTCTATAATCTAGTAAACTTCTATATATAATTTCTAATACCTTGCTTTCAGTATTTCTATCAGTTCCAAATAGCCTATTACAAAACATATGAATGACACTAAGTATTATATCAGAACTATTTGATTTTCCTTCTTTATCTAGCATTGTTATATATTCTTTATATGCTCTATTTCTATAACCTTCTATTCCATATTCAACCATATATTTATCATTATTGGAAATAGAATTAAACACTCTATTTCGTTTTTCTCTATACAAATCTTTGTTTTCTTTATTTTTACCAAAAACACTTAGAATATTAATATTTGCATCAATATTATTATTAAAACACTTTAATATTTCTAACACATTATCGATAGCAAAATTTATTTTATTAAATTCTGAATCTAACATTCCATAATACTTTGCTACAATTTTGGAATCTATTTGGAAACATTTTTCTGCTAAATTTATACAATCATTTCCGCCATAACGGTTGCTTTCACGATAATAGGGAACAATTGAAAAAGTTTTTATATAACCTTCTTTTTTAAATTTATTAATTTCAGTTAAAATATATTCAGTGTTTTTTGAAATATTACAATTAATTTTAAATCTTAATCTTATATGGGGATCAGCATCAAAATACCTAATAAAGAAGATTGTGTCAATATCATTGAATTCACATGACTTGTTGAATATTTTTCTCCATATGCCCTCTTTCATGAATTCTTCGAAATTATATTCATCGTAATATAAGTTTAGACACACCCAATTATTACCTGGTAATATAACTTCTTTATTGTTTCGTATGTCTTTATCTATCATTGTTACATTTTTATCTAAATATGAATTTTTTGTGTGTGAAACTGAGAAAACGATTTCATTTATATCTACCTTTTTATTAAAAGACAGTTCTTCTTCTACTTCTTCTACTTCTAATACATCTTGCCTTTTATATTGCTCATACAAAATTTGAAGAGATATATCATAATTTATATCTATATATAATTTATGATCTTCATTAATGACATAGAAAGTAGAATCTAAATTATAGGTATCCTTAAACATACTCAACTTATTTTTAAAGTTTTTAAAATCTAAATTTTTATCAAAATTCATATGCCATTTTCTAGGAGAAATGACAATGTTTTTATATTCTATTCTAGGAGAGAAAGCATGTTCAGTGGCAGAGTAATTTAAAAAGTATCCTCCAGAACTATATTGCAATGATATATCAGATAAAAATCTGATAATAGCAGGGGATAAATTAGTATTATGCATGTTTTTAAAGTCAGGAAATATTATATCTTTTGTTTTTTTATCTTTTATATAAAAATTGGAATCCTCACCAAGACATATATATAAATCTTGTATTTTGATATTCCCATTGTCCCCCAAAAAATCTATAACTTCAGTATCAAATGTTGAAGACATTACATTTTGTATTTTGGGGTTAGGGTGATTGTATATAATTTCTTTATGAATCATTTCTGGTACATAACGCTTACAAAACTCATTAATCTCACATTCTAGTTTTTGATTAAACATATACAAGAACCTACCATAGGTTTGTGTAGCTTGTAAGGAACCTGAATTAGTTTTTAAATACCATCTGCTTTTAGTATTACCAATTTTGACAAAGAAAATATCAAAAGAAGTATTTATATTATTTTCTGATAAATAGGGTTTTAGATCTTTCAACCTTTGGTCTGTTAATTTTATAGTGTCTTCTTGATTGATTAAGGCTTCTGTTTTCCAATTTTCTAATATTCCTGAAATAGTATTTGCTTTATTTAAATTATTTAAATTATTTGTAACATTGTATTCTTTAGGTATACCAAGACCTGTACTACTATTCAATAGTTCCAATATTTGAACATCTTCGTTTTCACCATAAATTTCTGAAAATTTATTTTTAAAAAGTCAAGTCCAGACTCCTGTGTAAAATGCTATACAATGTTTTTACCATTTCTACTTATCAAAATTGATGTATTTTCTTGAAGAATAAATCCATTCATCATGTAGGTCCATAAGAACGGCTCCAATTAAGCGATTGGCTGATGTTTGATTGGGGAAGATGCGAATAATCTTTTCTCTTCTGCGTACTTCTTGATTCAGTCGTTCAATTAGATTGGTACTCTTTAGTCGATTGTGGGAATTTCCTTGTACGGTATATTGAAAGGCGTCTTCGAATCCATCATCCAATGATGCGCAAGCTTTTGAATATTTTGGTTGATCGATATAATCATGAATCAATCGATTTTTAGCCTCACGCGCTAAGTTAATATCTGTGAACTTAAAAATTCCTTTAACAGCTTCTCTGAAAGATTTTGAATTTTTTTTAGGAATGGTGGTAAAGATATTTCTTAGGAAGTGAACTTGGCATCTTTGCCAACTTACGTTGGTGAAGGATTTTCTAATGGCAGAGACTAATCCTTTGTGCGCATCAGAAATAACGAGTTCCGTACCTTGTAAACCGCGTTCTTTTAGGTATTCAAAAAATGTTGTCCAGGTCTCTTCGCTTTCGCCACTTTGAATCATGAAGCCGATAATTTCACGGTCGCCATCTTTGGTTATTCCAATCGCTATATGACAGCTTTTTGAGAGTACTCGATTTTCTTCTCGTACTTTTATATAGAGTACATCGGTCATTAAGTAAGGATAATTTTTTTCTGATAATAAACGATTCTGCCACTCGTTAACCATAGGTTCTAGCTGTTCTGTTAAGCTAGAAACGAAGGACTTAGAGACGGATTTACCACAAAGTTCTTCCACAATTTTTGATACTTTACGAGTTGAAACGCCTGATACATACATTTCCAACATTGAAGCCATGAGGGCTTTTTCGTTTCGTTGATAACGTTCAAACACTGTGGGTGAAAAATGGCCATCACGTGTTCTGGGTACTTTTAATTCTAGCGTGCCTACACGTGTCGTAAAGCTGCGCTCATAATAGCCATTTCGTTGACTTTGTCGGTTTTCTGTTCGTTCATATTCTTTTGCTTGAATATATTCTGTTCGTTGATTTTCCATTAGTTGATTAAATACCGTTGTTAAAATATTTTTAGAAACGTCATCCTTTACAGAATATTCAATAATGCTTTGAATCTCTTCGCTTTTCAGTGTAAAATGTACTTGGGTCATGTAAAAGTCCTCCTGGGTATGTTTTTGTCGTTAAAAACATTGTACCGTAAAAGGACTGTTATATGGCCTTTTTACTTTTACACAATTATACGGACTTTATC
>OKWT01000168.1_pt1 | contig 24113 bp, 20 predicted proteins | sample 1607131 | NCBI WGS metagenome assembly OKWT01 (sample SAMN07501045, study PRJEB24779) | human gut metagenome
TCGGTTACAAAAGCTTAAAATTGAACAAAAAATTTTTGAGATTATACAGGATTTTTTCTCAATCTTGAAAATCTTCTTGAAAATTGACCGCACTTTTTAAATTTAAAATATTCTTAACTTAAATAAGGAAATATATTTCCTAATGGTCGAACAATATTCAGACAAAATTTACAATTCTTTACAAAATAACCATGGTAATTTACTTTCCTATAAAAAAAAAGCAATCTATAATCCCTTACATAGGTACGCAATCGTTTTCCGAATAATGTGAAATGATATTTGTAGTGCAGAATAAACATTACAAATCATATGGTTAATCCATTTTTTAGCGAATCCTATATTATTTATACATTTTACACCACTCTAATGAAATTCTTTTATTGCATCTTTATGTAATTAAAGAAAAAACTCAACCGAGGAGATTATGAAAAACTTTAAAATCAATGCAATTACAGCATTAGTCGTAGGATTAAATGTGGCAACAGCTCATGCGGAAAGAACTCCAAGTCCTGTGCCTAATCCAAACGTACTCTATTCGGGCACTTCAAAATTCGATAATTATGCAGACGCAACTAATGTAATTGAACCTAGCCATACTGTTATTGGTCAAAGTAACAAGGTATTTTCAGTGCCTGTATCAAGTGACCCAAATGAAGATCAAGGATCTAGTTCTGCATTCGGTAACCAAAATACGGTCAAAGGTAAACACGCTGACGCTTTTGGTGATGGTAATGATGCGTATGGTAAACAAACTCAAAGCTTTGGAGACAACAATAAAGTTTATGCAGATGGATCTATTGGATATGGCATCAATAATAAAATTGGTGCACAACCGTCTGATCCTAACTCAGATAAAGCAACTCGAGAGGCTGATACCAATACAGATTCAGCTTTAGTGTTTGGTTCAAATAATGCCGTGGTTGGAAAAAATATCCTTGCTTTAGGTAAAGATAATAAAATTACAGATACTTCAACAACAAATGCAACGGTTATTGGATTTGGTTCAACAGCAAGTGCAGCTAATGCAACAGCAATTGGTACAGCTGCTAGTGCATTAGCAAACGAAACTGTTGCAATTGGTCAAAAAGCGAATGCGAGTGGTCAAAATAGCAATGCATTTGGATCACAAGCGAATGCTAGTGGTACAAGCTCATTGGCTGTAGGTACTGGTTCTGTAGCCTCTGGCGACTCAGCTGTAGCGATTGGTAACGATTCAACTGTTACAGGCGGCTCTGCTGTTGCTATTGGTGCATCAGCAACATCTACAGGTAAATGGTCTACTGCACTAGGCGATTCAGCTAATGCTAAAGGCGAAAAAAGCGTAGCCTTATCTAAAGACTCTTATGCAAAAGATGATAACTCTGTTGCCTTAGGCTCTGGCACTATTACACGTTCAGCAACACAAGAAAATACTGCAACAGTTAACGGTATTACATATAGTGGTTTTGCAGGCAACACGCCTGTGGCTGTTGTTTCTGTTGGTTCAGACAAAACTGAAACTTACACGCCGCCAGATCACTCAACCCCAGGCCGTACAGTAACCATTACGCCACATACACGCCAAATTATTAACGTAGGTGCAGGTGAAATTTCTGCTACATCTACCGATGCAATCAATGGTTCTCAACTTTATATGGTTGCAGACCAAGTAGGCAAAAACAAAACGCGTATTGATAATATTCGTGTGCGTACGTCTGACGTAAAAGTAAAAGCGGGTGACAATATTAATGTACAAGAAGCTTATGATGATGCTAACCAAGTGAAAACTTATACTGTTAGCACAGCAAAAGACATCAAAGCGGATTCTTACACTGTCAATAATTCAAGCGTTCAAATCAATCAGAATGGCATTAATGCAGGTGATAAAAACATCACTAACGTTGCGGATCCAAAAGCCCCAACTGATGCAGCAAACAAACGTTATGTTGATAATAAAGTGAACAAAGTTGATCGCAAAACTCGTGCTGGTATTGCTGGTGTTGCTGCAATCGCTTCTGCTCCATCTGCACGTAAAGATGGCAAGAGCATGGTATCAACCGGCGTAGCTCATCACCGCGGTGAAAGCGCAATTGCAATTAAAGCGTCTCGTAACTCTGATAACGGTCATTGGTCAACCAACGTGAACGGTGCTGCAGATACTCGCGGTCAATTTACTGTGGGTGCAGGTGTCGGTTACGAATGGTAATCTGACTTAAACTTTAAAACAAAGAGCCACAAAATCGTGGCTCTTTTTTTCTTCTCAAAACAATCAAAAATTTGACCGCACTTATTGCAATATATATCGCCAAACAAATGCACTGACTAAAATAATCAACATGATAATAATTTGTATTAAACGTTTTTTGGTTAATTTTTCTGCTGCCATACCTATTTACTCGTAGATAACTTCTTAAATTGACTATTTAGTGGTAGAATAATTGCGTTAGATCAATTTTACACTATATTTATCGATTTGAGGAACTAATGAAGAATTTCGTTTCAGAAACCAAATCAGGGCGCAGAGTTCAATCTGGTGGTTGTGCGATTCACTGCCAGGATTGCAGCATTAGTCAACTTTGTATTCCTTTCACATTGAACGAACATGAGCTCGATCAGCTTGATAACATCATCGAGCGTAAAAAGCCTATACAAAAATCTCAAGTCCTTTTTAAAGCGGGCGACACGCTTAATTCTATTTATGCGATTCGTTCCGGTACCATTAAAACTTATACTATTAGTGAAGCCGGTGAAGAACAAATTACCTCTTTCCACTTACCAGGCGATTTAGTCGGTTTCGATGCGATCACAAATATGCAACACCCAAGTTTTGCTCAAGCATTGGAAACCGCTATGGTATGTGAAATTCCCTTTGATATCTTAGATGATTTATCTGGCAAAATGCCTAAGCTTCGTCAGCAAATTATGCGTTTAATGAGTAGTGAAATCAAAAGCGATCAAGAAATGATTTTATTACTGTCTAAAATGAATGCTGAAGAACGTTTAGCCGCATTCATCCATAACCTATCTAAACGCTATTCTGCTCGTGGTTTCTCGGCGAAAGAATTCCGTTTAACCATGACTCGTAGCGATATTGGTAACTATCTTGGCCTAACGGTTGAGACCATCAGTCGTTTGCTTGGACGTTTTCAAAAATTAGGTGTACTCTCTGTTCAAGGAAAATACATTACTATTAATGATATAAATGCCTTAATTGATTTAACTGGTGTACATAAAACTAAAATCCAGTTAGCTGAATAGATAAAAAGCGTGAATATTCACGCTTTTTTAGTATTTGAAACAAAAAAACTTGCACGAGATCACTTTTTTTACAATCGGTTCTTGTCATCATTTAAAATCTTTTCTATCCTATTGATATCTCATATCTTGGAGGCTTTATGAAATTTAATAATATTCTTGTTGTACTCAACCCTGATAACGAAAAACAATATGCACTTGCTCGTGCTGTTCGACTTGTAAAAGAACAGCAAAATGAAACAAAAGTAAAAATCACCACTCTGTTGAGTGTCTATGACCTATCTTATGAAATGTCTGCGCTTCTTTCCTCGGAAGAACGTAGTCAAATGCATGAAACAGCCATTGAGCAACAACGTCAAGCCGTACAATTTTATTTAGATAAATATGCAGATCCAGAAATTGAGTTTGAATCTCACATTGTATGGAGCAGCAATGAAGCGGATGCAATTCGTGAAGAAGTTGAAAAAAATCAATATGACCTCGTTGTAAAATACACCAAAGATGAAGAAAGCTTCACTTCATTGATTTTCACACCAGTAGATTGGCAATTATTACGTAAATGTCCAATTCCAGTATTAATGGTCCGTGATGGTGACTGGAAACACCAACGCCGTATTTTAGTCGCCGTGAATGTATCGGGTGAGCAAGAATATCAAGATGAATTTAACCAAGAATTAGTTTCAACAGGGATGAGTTTAGCGGAGAACTTAAACCGTGGTAATGTACATTTAGTAGCCGCCTACCCTGTAGCGCCAATCAATATGGCGATTGATTTACCTGAATTTAATACCTCAGGTTATGAAAATGGCATTCGTGGCCAACATCTCATCAATATGAAAGCTTTACGTCAAAAATTTGGTATTGATGAAGATCATACCCATGTACGCGAAGGTTTCCCTGAAGAAGTGATTCCTGAGGTGGCGAAAGAAATTGAAGCTGAATTAGTGATTTTAGGTACAGTGGGAAGAACGGGTTTATCTGCAGCGTTATTAGGTAATACAGCGGAACATGTGATTAGTAAATTAAACTGTAACCTATTAGCTATTAAACCTTCTAAAAAATAAGCCAATTTAGCCTTTAATTTAAAATTAAGTGCGGTCAAAAAAACAATCGTTTTAATGACCGCACTTTTTTTGTTAAAAAAATGTGAGGTTTCTCACAAAATCAACTTTTTCTATTCGTCTCATTATTTCTTTTTCGTTATACTCGTCCGCCCTATCGAAGACTTTCTATAAATTGATTTATTGATTAAAAAGGAAAGACAATGAAAAAAACATTAATTGCAGCACTACTTGGTTTCTCTGCACTCGCGCAAGCTCATGAAGTTTGGGTTGCAACACCGGCACAACTTGCTTCCAATTCCGTTTTAAAAGCTGATTTAGCTTATGGTGACTACCCTTACGTTGAAAAAATTCCTGAAAAACGTCTTGCTATTTTTCCACCGATGGAGCTCATCAATCAAGATGGTGAAATGCAAACCTTAGTACAAAAAGGTGAAAACTACCAATATCAATCAGAAAAACCGTTAAAAGATGGTTCATATTGGGTAACTGCTACTTATAAACCAACTTTCTGGTCACAAAATAATGAAGGTTGGAAAATGGATAACTTACAAGGCACACCAAATGCATTCTATTGCGAACAAACACAAATGTTTGGTAAAGCCTTTACCGTTGTTGGTAAGAAACCGTTGAATGCGGATATGGCGATGACACGCATCGGTTTACCACTTGAAATTGTGCCACTCAAAGATCCAAAAACAATTAAAGCGGGTGAAGCTTTCCCTATTCAAATTTTCTATAAAGACCAACCGCTTGCGGGTGAAACAATTATCGCAACGTCTGATACGTTTGTTGTAAAAGATATGGAAGCGGCAACATCTCATCGTGAACCACAAGCGTTTTCAGGTAAAACAGATAGTGAAGGTAAAGTTAACTTTATCCCATTAATTGAAGGTATTTGGAAACTTAAAGTGATTCACAAAGAACCATTTGAAGATCAAAAGGTGTGTCAACAATCAGCAAATTACGCAACGTTAATTCTACCTGTTGGTAAAGCGCGTGCTAAACTGCCACCAAAACCAGAACATCATCACCATTAATCATAAAAAAAGTGCGGTCAAATTTAACCGCACTTTTTTAATATGTTCTTAATGCTGGAGGTTGATAATGCTCAATAAAGGTTTCAATTTCTTGAAGATCATTCGAGAATAGAATCTTCTCAAAATCACCTTGAGTAAAGAAGCCTTCTTTCACCATATGGCTAAAAAAGGACTTTAATGAATCAAAATAACCCTTTTCATTAAACAAAATACAAGGATTATTATTTTTCCCAATTCGTGCCCAAGAAATCACTTCAGCAATCTCTTCTAAAGTGCCAGGTCCGCCAGGTAAAGCAATATAAGCATCGCCAAGCTCAACCATTTTATTTTTTCGCTCAGACATGCTTTCAACAACCACGGTCTTGGTCAAATTAGGATGTGCAACTTCTCTGTCTTGTAAAAATTGAGGAATAATGCCAATTACCTTGCCTTGATGAGCAAGTACAGTATCTGCAACCACGCCCATTAATCCCAATTTTCCGCCACCATAAACTAAAGTATGTTGGCCATCCGCAATCCATTTTCCTAATTTTTTTGCGGCAGCCTGATAGGCAGAATCATTACCTAAACTCGCACCGCAATAAACCGTGATGTTCATCCTACTTTTTCCGTTCTACCCATTTCCCATCAATATAATCCACAATCCATTTTGTGGCTTTGCCATTCTTTTCAGAAGTCACATATTGATGTTTTTCTTTACGGCTGAACCGGATAATCGCTTCATTGCCCTCAGGGTCTTTTTGTGGCGCATCCGCTAAATAACGTAATTTTTCTGGTAAACGATCACGATAAAGGGCTAATTCAGCCACTTTTGCTGGTCGAGTTTCACGTGATTTCGGGAAGTTATGTGCTGACATGAACACGCCACTAGCACCATCACGCAATACAAAATACGCATCAGATTTTTCACATTTCAGTTCAGGGAAATGAACCGGCTCTTCTTTTGGCGGTGCAACCTCGCCGTTTTTCAAAATCTTACGGGTGTTATCACAGTTGGTACAGCCCATATATTTCCCAAAACGACCGAGTTTTAAGTGCATATCTGAACCGCACTTATCACATTCTACAATTGGACCGTCATAGCCTTTAATTTTGAATTGGCCTTGTTCAACCAAATAACCATCACAATTTGGATTATTACCACAAATATGCAATTTACGATGTGGGTCAATAATGTAGCTGTCCATCGCTGTGCCACATATCGGGCAACGTTTACGATCCATTAAGGCCTTGGTCTCAGAAGCCTCATCCAACACATTTAATAATTCCGATTCTGGAATAAGATTAATCGTCGTTTTACAACGCTCTTTTGGCGGTAAAGCATAGCCAGAACAACCTAAGAATACCCCAGTACTTGCTGTACGAATGGCCATTTTACGGCTACAAGTCGGACAATCAATATCAGTGAGTACAAGGCTATTCGGCTTCATTCCACCTTCTAGTTCATCTAATTCAGCCGTAGAAAGTTGAGTAGAAAAATCTTTGAAGAATTGATTTAACTCAGCCTTCCAATTTTTCTCACCGGATGCTATTTGGTCTAATACGTTTTCCATGTTGGCAGTGAAATCGTAGCTCATCAAATCAGTAAAAGATTGATTTAAGCGATCAGTAACGATTTCGCCCATTTTCTCGGCATAGAAACGGCGATTTTCAATGCGTACATAACCACGTTCTTGAATAGTCGAAATAATTGCCGCATAAGTCGAAGGACGACCAATACCACGTTTCTCCAATTCTTTAACCAATGCAGCTTCAGTAAAACGAGCGGGCGGTTTGGTAAAGTGTTGGCTTGGCGAAACTGTTTTTAGTGCTAATGTTTCGTTTAAACTCACAGTCGGTAAAATTTGGTCTTCTAGATTCTTACCTAATTGTGGCAACACTTTTGTCCAACCATCAAAACGTAAAATACGGCCTTTAGCTTTCAATTCATAATCGCCAGCCATTACGGTAACGGTTGTACTGTCATATTGTGCAGCCGGCATTTGGCAGGCTACAAATTGACGCCAGATTAAATCATACAAGCGTACCGCATCTTTATCCATGCCACTTAAATGATCTGCGAGCGTTTTTACATCAGAAGGACGAATCGCTTCGTGCGCTTCTTGTGCGTTTTCTTTGCTCGAGTAGAAATTCGGCTTAGCTGGCAAATAATCTTTGCCGAAATGGCTTTCGATATAAGAGCGTGCCATATTTAATGCATCTTGGCTCAAGTTGGTTGAGTCCGTACGCATATAAGTGATGTAACCGGCTTCATATAAACGTTGTGCCAACATCATGGTTTTCTTCACCCCAAAACCTAAACGCGTACTTGCAGTTTGTTGTAAGGTTGAAGTAATAAATGGTGCTCTTGGTTTAGAACCTGTTGGTTTTGTTTCTAAATCTGTGACAACGTAATGTGATTTATTTAAGAAATCGACCGCACTTTGTGCTTCTTTTTCATTTTTCGGCTCAAATTTCTTGCCTTTATATTGCACAACATCCAAACGTAAGTCTTCTTTATTACTTGTTTGGGTTAGCGCTTCAATTTCCCAAAACTCTTCTGGTTGGAATGCTTTAATTTCACGTTCACGCTCTACCACCAATTTCACGGCAACAGATTGCACACGTCCGGCAGATAGTCCTCGCGCCACTTTTTTCCATAATAATGGCGACACCATGAAGCCTACCACGCGGTCTAAGAAACGACGGGTTTGCTGAGCATTAACCTGATCCATATTAATGTGTGCAGGATGCTGGAATGCTTTTTCAATCGCTTTCTTCGTAATCTCATTAAATACAACGCGACTAAAACGACTATCATCACCGCCGATCACTTCGCGTAAATGCCACGCGATAGCCTCTCCTTCTCTATCCAAGTCGGTTGCGAGATAAACATGCTCGGATTTTTTAGCAAGGGATTTTAATTCGGCTACCACTTTTTCTTTGCCAGGTAGAATTTGGTAATTGGCTTTCCAATCGTGATAAGGGTCAATTCCCATACGTTTCACTAAGGCAGCACGGTCTTTTTCTGCTTTAATTTTGTTTTTTTCTTCCGCACTTAATCCTTTAGTGGAAACGGGTTTAGCTTTCTCGCCTGTGCTACTCCCTGCTGTAGGCAAATCACAAATATGCCCTACGCTGGATTTCACCACATACTGGCTACCTAAATATTTATTGATGGTTTTCGCTTTGGCTGGCGACTCCACAATCACTAAAGATTTGCTCATTTGCTTACCTAAAATATAACTAGAATTCTGTAAAATTGGCGATATACTGCAAACTTACGCCGATAAAATCAAGCTTTTTTTCAAAAAGGATTTATAAATGGATAAACTCAATGCAATTTCGGTTTTCTGTAAAGTGATCGAAACGCAAAGTTTTACACAAGCCGCAAACCAACAGAATATTTCTGTGGCGATGGCGAGTAAATTAGTTTCACAATTAGAAGAACATTTAAAAACGCGATTATTACAACGTACAACACGAAAAATTGTGCCAACTGAAGCCGGCATGCTTTATTACCAACGTTGCCAAGCCATTCTATTAGATTTAAGCGAGGCTGACTCTAGCATCAGTAATATGGCAACGAGCTTACAAGGTAATTTATTAATCTCTGTGCCGCGTGATTTTGGCTTACTTTATATTTCACCTAACTTGCCTAAATTTATTGAGCTTCATCCCAATTTACACGTAGAAATTGAATTTGAAGACAAACGTGTTGATCTCGTTGCAGAAGGCTATGACTTAGCATTACGTATCGGCTATATGCAAGATAGCTCACTTGTTGCGCGTAAAATTAGTAGCTCCCCTATGCATTTTGTGGTTTCTCCAAGTTATTTAGAGTCGCGAGGCACACCTCTTACGCCTGACGATTTAGAATATCACCAAGGTTTACTTTATAAATCATCGTTAAATCAAGTGCATTGGCAATCAACAAAAGCCAATCAAATTCAACGTTATAAGATTCAATCTAAAGTGGTTTCTAATAATGGTATGGCGTTGTTAGAAATGACGAAAGCGGGTTTAGGCATCAGTAATGCACCGGATTTCTTTGTAAAAGATGCGCTTGCTTCAGGTGAATTAGTTGAAATTTTGTCTGAATATAAACAAAAACCTTTAGATATTTATGTGGTTTACCCTAATCGTCGTCATTTACCGGCAAAAGTTCGCGCATTTATTGAATTTCTCGCGAGTCTTGGTTTGTGTGAAAACAGCCAAATATAAAAAATAAGGGCGGATTTAACCGCCCTTTATCATTCAAATAACGTCCAAATCGGTTTAACCTCTTCAGGTAAAAACAAATTCTTTCCTAATTCAATCCATCCGCAAGGAAAATGAAAATCCGAGCCTAAAGAGGCGGCTAAGTCATATTCATTGGCTAAACGCGCAAGATATTGACGCTGATCTTTAGTTTGTCCACTATCCGAGACTTCCATACCATCACCACCCCATTGTTTGAAATCAACAATTAATCGACGAATCCATTTTCCTGTCATGTTATAACGCATAGGATGAGCTATGACAGCAACTCCACCTGCTGCATGAATCGTATCAATCGCTGTTGGAATATCAACCCATTCAGCTTTGACAAAACACGATTTACCACTGCCCAGATAACGCTTAAAGGCTTGCCCATCATTTGAAACCTTTCCGATTTGTACCAAATAACGCGCATAATGCGCACGAGTCACTTCCCCATTGGCTAACGCTTTTGCGCCCTCATAGGCATTGGGAACGCCTGCTTTTTCTAATTTATGGCCAATTTCAACCGCTCTTTTTTCTCTCAATGATTTTTGTTCGGCTAAAAGTGCGGTCATTTTAGGATGTGTTTTATCAAAATTTAATCCAACAATATGGATGCCACGACCTTCCCAATTCGTTGAAATTTCCACGCCACTAATCAGCTCAATACCTAGTTTATCTGCTTCGAGTTTGGCTTCATCAATGCCAATCACGGTGTCGTGATCACATAAAGCAATCACATTGACACCTTGCTCATGAGCTCGTTGCACAAGCTCCGTAGGCGTTAAAACACCATCTGAGGCCGTACTATGGCAATGTAAATCATATTTTTTTGTCATTTATTTAATCGCTTTCACTAATTCTTTAACTAAGCTTGGACCGTGATAAATCAAGCCCGAATAAACTTGTAGCAATTCTGCCCCAGCTTCAATCTTCTCTTGTGCGTTTTGTACACCATCAATGCCACCACTCCCAATAATCGGAATTTGACCTTTCAGCTCTTGATGCAATCTTCGAATAATTTCTGTACTTTTTTGCTGTAACGGTTTTCCACTTAAACCGCCTTGTTGTTCCGCATTTTTCAAACCTGCGACGTTGTCACGTGAAATCGTCGTATTAGTCGCAATTACCCCATCCATTTGATGACGAAGTAAGGTATCTGCAATTTGAACGAGCTCAGCCTCAGATAAATCAGGTGCGATTTTTACTGCAATCGGTACATATTTGTTATATTGCTCAGCTAATACTTTTTGGCGCTGCTTTATACTTTGCAATAAATCATCAAAGTAATCACCATACTGTAATTGGCGTAAATCCGGTGTGTTCGGTGATGAAATATTTACTGTAATATAATCCGCATAGTTATAGGCTTTATTTAAGCAAAATAAGTAATCATCTTTACCCTTTTCAATCGGTGTGACTTTATTTTTGCCAATATTAATCCCAATTACGCCATCAAATTTTGCCTTTTTAACATTCTCGATCGCATAATCAATGCCATAATTATTGAATCCATTACGGTTAATAATTCCTTCCGCTTCCACTAAACGGAATTGACGAGGCTTAGCATTTCCCTCTTGTGCTAAAGGCGTAACCGTCCCCACTTCAATAAAACCAAATCCCATCGCACCAAATCCATCAATGGCTTCGGCATTTTTATCTGCTCCTGCCGCTAACCCAATAGGATTTTTAAAGGTAATGCCCATCACTTGCTTAGGCGTACCTTGTGGGCAAGCCAAAAGCCGCTTTAATAAAAATTGGCAAGGTGATTTACCCGCTAAATGCAATGATTTAATCACTAAATCATGGGCGGTTTCAGGATCAAGGGAAAAGATGGCTTTACGGATCAAAGAATACATACTCGTTTATCTCTCAGGATAGTTCACTGTAAATGGAAAGTGCGGTCAAAATTAACCGCACTTTTTGTTTATTGCAAGGCTTTTTCAATCTTCTCAAATAAATCTTTTGAGAGATCTTCAACAGCACTTAATCGTTCTAAGGCACGTTTCATTAACGTTTGACGTTGTGCATCAAAACGTGAGAAACGAATTAATGGCTCAATTAAACGCGCAGCCACTTGTGGATTTGTTTCATTTAAACGAATTAAAACATCTGTTAAGAAACGATAGCCTGAACCACTGATATGATGGAAAGCTTTTAAATTGTGATTTGCAAAGCTACCCACTAATGAACGTAAACGGTTTGGATTATTGAAGTTAAAGCTTGGATGATCCATTAATGCTTGTACAATTTCCAATACGTTTTCATCAGGGCGAGTTGCTTGTAAAGCAAACCATTTATCCATGACTAAGCCATCATGTTGCCATTTTTGTTCAAAATCTGCTAACAAGGTATCACGACAAGGTAAAGCAGCTTTGGTCGCCATATTTAATGCTGCCAACGTATCTGTCATATTATTGGCATTATTATAATGTTTTTGGACTACATTATTACCAAGATTGGTGTAAGCCAAATAACTTAAACAAAGATTACGCATTGCTCGTAAGGCAATATCTTCTTGCGTCACTCGATAATCTTCAAGACGAATATGGGTGTAAATACGCAATAAATCCTCTTTCAAGTATTCTGCAATTTGCACCAACATGAATTCTCTTGCGGCTGCAATGCCATCTGGATCAATCGTTTTAAAGCTTTCTGCAAACTCAATGTCTTTTGGCAAGGTTAGAATTAATGTGGCTAATTCAATATCTTGTTCATAATTTTCCAATACATGCGCAAGTGCGGTCAAAACATCAGGTGAAATTTCAAAGGCTTCACCTTGTTGGAAATGAGCCACATTACGACGCAATTCTTGAGTAAACAGCATTTGTGCCGCATCCCAACGAGCAAATTGGTTATCAGCGAATTTAAGCAAACCTAATAACTGCTCTGTGGTGTAATCATAATCGAGTTTCACCGGTGCAGAGAAATCACATAATAACGCAGGAATTGGGCGACCATAAATACCATGGAACTCAAACACTTGGTCTTTTTCTGTCACATTTAGCACATCGCTTAGCAACTCACCGTTATGCTGTAACATTTGTTTGGTGCCGTTGGCATCATAAAGCGCAATTTTCAATGGAATATGTAAGTTTACTTTTTCCATTTGGTCCGCTGTTGGTGGCGTAGATTGCGAAACAGTTAAACGATAAGTATGCGTTTGTTCATCATACGCATCACTAATCAATAATTCTGGCGTACCTGATTGGCTATACCAACGACGGAATTGTGCTAAATCAACGTCATTTGCACGTTCCATTGCAGACACAAAATCTTCACAGGTTGCGGCTTTACCATCATTTTCTGCAATATAAAGTTGCATCCCTTTTTGGAAACCTTGTTCACCTAATAAAGTGTGCAACATACGAATCACTTCAGCCCCTTTTTCATATACAGTCACGGTATAGAAGTTATTCATTTCAATGACTTTTTCAGGGCGAATTGGGTGTGACATTGGGCTTGCATCTTCGGCAAATTGTACCGTACGTAAGAATTTCACGTTATTAATGCGATTGACTGCACGAGAACCCGTATCAGATGAAAACTCTTGATCACGGAAAACCGTTAAACCTTCTTTCAAACTTAATTGAAACCAATCACGACAAGTTACACGGTTTCCGGTCCAGTTGTGGAAGTATTCATGCGCAATCACGCTTTCAATGGCGAGGTAATCATCATCGGTTGCCGTTTGTGGATTGGCCAACACAAATTTAGAGTTAAAAATATTCAACCCTTTATTTTCCATGGCGCCCATATTGAAGAAGTCCACTGCAACAATCATGTAAATATCTAAGTCGTATTCTAAATTGAAACGCTCTTCATCCCATTTCATCGCTTTTTTCAGACTTTCCATTGCCCAAGAAGCACGATCAAGATTGCCGCGGTCAACGTAAAGTTCTAAGGCCACTTCACGACCACTTTTTGTGGTAAAGGTATCTTGTAATAAATCAAAATCACCTGCTACTAAAGCGAATAAATAGCTTGGTTTCGGGAATGGGTCATTCCATTCAACCCAATGACGACCATCCTCTAACTCGCCACTTGCAATGCGGTTACCATTAGAAAGCAAGTAAGGATATTTAGTTTTATCTGCGGTAATTTTGGTTGTATAACGCGCTAATACATCAGGGCGATCAAGCATATAAGTAATTTGACGGAAGCCTTCTGCTTCACATTGAGTACAAATGCCTTCACCTGATTGATAAAGCCCTTGTAAAGAGGTGTTTTGTGCAGGCTCTAGATTCGTCACAATTTCAAGTTCAAAATTGGCCGCACTTTGATTGGTTAAATCTAACGTTAAACTTTCATGGTCTTGATGATAATGTTTAAAATCTTCGCCATTAAATTTGATGGAAGCAAATTGGAAACCATGACCATCTAATCGTAGGTGTGTTGCTTCGTCGTTTAAACGTTGGAAGGTTGTTTTTGCAGTGACAACGGTATGATTAGGATCTAATTGAAAATCAAGGAAAATATCCGTAACTGTAAAATCAGGTTGTTTGTAATCTTTTCTATATTTCGCTTTAGCTAACATAATCTGCTCTATTTCTAAGAAAAAAACTCCTATTAGGATAAAATTTTATGACAAAACTTGCAATGTAATTTTCAGTCTTTACCGCATAGCAAACGTTTGCTTAAAAGTGAGTAAATGTGCTATTCTACGCATCGTTTTTTATCAGATAATTTTTTAAAAATATGTCAAATACCGCACAAATTGCTATTGTTATGGGCTCTAAAAGCGATTGGGCAACCATGCAAGAAGCCACTCAAATTTTAGATGAACTCAATGTGGCATATCATGTTGAAGTCGTTTCCGCACATCGAACCCCCGACAAACTGTTTGAATTTGCCGAAAATGCACAAAAAAACGGTTACAAAGTGATTATTGCAGGTGCAGGTGGTGCAGCACATTTACCTGGTATGATTGCGGCCAAAACGCTTGTGCCCGTATTGGGTGTCCCTGTTAAAAGCTCTATGTTAAGCGGTGTTGATAGCCTTTATTCTATCGTACAAATGCCTAAAGGCATTCCTGTTGGTACGTTAGCAATTGGCCCTGCTGGTGCTGCTAATGCAGGATTACTCGCCGCACAAATTCTTGCCGGTTGGGATAATGCGTTATTCGCTCGCCTACAAGCATTCCGCGAAAATCAAACTAATGTGGTATTGGATAATCCTGATCCACGTAAATAAAACACCTTTCATTTTGACCGCACTTTTTAAAGTGCGGTTGTTTTTTTAGCTAGATTTGATGAGAAATTTTATGCAAAACTCTACCCTATATCCTACCGTTTATGTACTTGGTAATGGTCAACTCGGCAGAATGTTACGTTATGCTGGTGCCCCATTAGATATTCATGTACAGCCACTTGAGTTCAATGCGCCTGTATTTGATTTACCTAAAGATGCCATCATTACCGCGGAAATTGAACGTTGGGAAAAAACACCGTTAACTGAATTATTAGGTCATCATAAAAATTTCGTTAATCAGAATGTTTTTGGCTTATTAGCCGATCGTTTTACCCAAAAATCTTTACTGGATGAACTCAATCTCTCTACCTCACCATGGTGTTTATTAAAAGATAAAACTCAATGGCCCGAAGTATTTAAAAACGTGGGCGAAAAAGTCGTGGTAAAACGTCGCACAGGTGGTTATGACGGTCGCGGCCAATGGATTATTATGGAAAATAATCAAAGTGACATTACGGACGATTTATTCGGTGAAGTTATCGCAGAAAAATTTATTCCTTTTGATTATGAAGTGTCTATTGTAGGCGCAAGATTTAAAAATGGTGAAAAACGTTTCTACCCAGTGACACATAACCTACAGCAAAATGGCATTTTACGTTACAGCGTGACAGATATTTCATTCCCTCAACAACAAAGCCAACAAACTCAAGCAGAATCTATGCTTGGAAAAATCATGGATAAGCTTGAATATATCGGCGTAATGGCAATGGAATGCTTTGTGGTGGGTGATAAATTATTAATTAATGAACTTGCCCCTCGTGTGCATAACAGTGGACATTGGACGCAACTCGGCTGTGCCATTAGCCAATTTGAATTGCATCTACGAGCCTTGTTGGATTTACCTACACCGTCATTACAGCCCATTGCACCAAGTGTCATGGTCAATTTGATTGGTACAAAACATAATCCACAATGGTTGAACACGCCTTTCTCCCAGTTACATTGGTACGGTAAAGAAGTTCGTCCAGGTCGGAAATTAGGTCATATTAATATTACGCATCCTGATAAAACAATCATTATCCAACAGCTTGAAAAACTTCGTCACGAACTCCCAGAAGACTATCAATCCGGTTTAAATTGGGCGATTGAAAAATTAAAATAATTGCAAAAACAACCGCACTTTTTGATGAATATCTAAAAACATCAAAGTGCGGTTGATTTTTATTAGGTTCTTCTTGATAAAATCCATCGACTGAAGTATAAAATTACTCATCTCACAACACATACATAAGGAAAAGCTATGTTTGAACATATCAAAGCGGCTCCGGCCGATCCTATCTTAGGCTTAGGCGAAGCATTCAAATCTGAAACCCGTGAAAATAAAATCAACTTAGGTATTGGCGTTTATAAAGATGCACAAGGTACAACGCCAATTATGCGTGCGGTAAAAGAAGCCGAAAAACGCTTATTTGATAACGAAAAAACCAAAAACTATCTAACTATCGATGGTATTCCTGATTATAACGAACGCACAAAAGAGCTCCTTTTCGGTAAAGATTCAGAAGTTATTAAAGCGAATCGAGCAAGAACGGTACAAAGTTTAGGCGGCACAGGGGCATTACGTATTGCTGCGGAGTTCATCAAACGCCAAACCAAAGCACAAAATGTGTGGATTAGTACGCCAACATGGCCAAACCACAATGCCATTTTCAATGCGGTAGGCATGACGATTCGTGAATATCGTTATTATGATGCTGAACGTAAAGCCCTTGACTGGGAACATTTACTTGAAGATTTAAGCCAAGCAAGCGAAGGCGATGTGGTGCTTTTACACGGTTGCTGCCACAATCCAACCGGTATTGACCCAACCCCAGAACAATGGCAAGAATTAGCCGCGCTTTCAGCGAAAAACGGCTGGTTACCACTCTTTGACTTTGCTTATCAAGGTTTAGCCAATGGTTTAGACCAAGATGCTTACGGTTTACGTACATTTGCAGCAAATCATAAAGAATTATTAGTGGCGAGTTCATTCTCTAAAAACTTTGGTTTATACAATGAGCGTGTTGGTGCCTTTACCCTTGTGGCAGAAAATGCAGAAATTGCTTCAACTGCATTAACACAGGTGAAATCAATTATTCGTACCCTCTACTCTAATCCAGCATCTCACGGTGGGGCGACCGTAGCGACCGTATTAAATGATGCACAACTTCGCCAAGAATGGGAAAATGAATTGACTGAAATGCGTGAACGCATCAAAAAAATGCGTCATTTATTTGTTCAGTTATTAAAAGAATATGGTGCAGAACAAGATTTCAGCTTTATCATGGAACAAAACGGTATGTTCTCTTTCAGCGGTTTATCGCCTGAACAAGTTGATCGCTTAAAAGAAGAATTTGCAATTTACGCGGTTCGTTCTGGTCGTATCAATGTGGCTGGTATCACTGAAGACAATATTCGTTATTTGTGTGAAAGTATTGTGAAAGTGCTTTAATCAATAAAAATAAAAAGTGCGGTTAAATTTGACCGCACTTTTTTTCATCTCAATATAATAAAAAAAGGCAGATTTTACTCTGCCTTTTTATCAAATAATTACCATTGGTAACCGATGCTTCCGCCCCAGTTCACATCACTACGGCTATTGATACTTGCACCAACTTTAATCGAAATTTTGTTGTTATCAGAATTTCGACCATAACCAACTGCGATGGCATTTTCATTGCGATAACCACCAACACCAACAGAAACTAAGCTTTTACCTGCTTCATTTGGACGTTGTAAGAAAGAAATCGCCGTTGCACCTGCAATACCTGCACGTAATTTACGATCAACGTGATCAATTTTATTGTCTAAACGATTGATGTTGTTATTAATGTTTTTCACAGCATTATCAACATAACGTTTATTTACTGCATCAGTTGGGTCTTTAGGATCGGCCACATTCACAATACGATTGTTATGAACATCCAAGCCACCGTGTGCATGAACAGTACCGCCAACGTTAAGATCTCCCGTTGTTGTCACATTTTTAAATGTCGGTGTGTCAGATACCGCAACACTTAACACTTTGCCTTTTTTGTGGGTTAATTTAATGTTTTTACCCGCATCAAGTGTCAATTTATCCATTTTGGTTGCAGTAGACTGAACCGTTTCTTCTGCCACTTCATTTACAACAGTACCTTCAGATGCACTTGCAGTTACGTTAAATCCACGACCACCTGCATTTTTGATTTCATCTTTGGTTTTTTGTGAAAGATCCACTTTGTAATTGGTTACTGTTGTAACAGAAATACCATTTTTAACTTCTGTTTTTTCACCAACTGTTACTGTAACAGCATCAGAAGCAGCTTCAACAGAAGCTGAAGTGTCTTTTGCATTAACGGTGTAAATCGTTTGATTATTCGCACCAGTTTCAGAAGTCACCTCTACATTCGTTCCAGCTTTTACTTCTGTTTTAGCTGCTGCAGCGGCTTTAGTAATATTGGTATTAAGCTCGTTCTTCGCTGCATGTAATTGGCTGCCATTTATAGCATCTTTGCTATTTTCTGAAATTTCGCCGTCTGATACATTCGTGATTTTTTTATCACCTGCATTAATACCATCTTTATTGATCGTAACAGGCCCCACGGTGACATTTTTAGCTGTAACATTATTAACAGTAATATCATCTTTTAAATTCACTGTAATATCAGCAGCATTTTCACCGTCTTTAACAACCACTTCGGTATTTTTACCATTCACAAAATTTACTTTGCCATGGGTATTAATACGTGATGTGTCAGTATCATTGTTTTGAATATTAAAGCCTGCATTGTAATAGGCTTGATATAACTGACTACCATTTACTGCATCGGTTGATTCAGCAGTAATTCGACCCGCACCCACATTTTGGATCTGGCGAACAAGTTTTCCATCACCGACAGATACTGCGCCTTTTTGAGTTGAAGAAGTACCATTGTACTTAACTGTCACGCTGCTCTTATCACCAAAATAAGATAAAGCTTTTGCTGTCTGATTAAAATCATTGGCTGCACTGCTTGAATAAGAACCCAATGTCACAGAATTTTCATGCGTAGCTTTTGCTTGAGTACCAATCACAACAGCACTAACCGCAGAGGCATTACTCGCTTGACCAAGAGCAATAGCATTAACAGCAGAAGAATTACTATCTTTACCAACCGCAACGGCATTCATTGATGAAGCATTAGCATTAGAGCCAGATGCCAATGCATCCACACCTGAAGCTTTAGATGCATAACCGAAAGCCATTGAACCTCTACCACTAGCATCTGCAGTATTACCTAATGCTGAAGCTCCTAAAGCACTCGCTTTAGCCCCATTACCTACAGCTGTCGAAACAACCCCACTTGCATTAGCTCCGGTACCTAGAGCCGCAGCACTTTGAGCGCCAGCGTAAGAACGACGTCCCAATGCTGTAGATTCTCGTCCTTCTGTCACTGCTTCTGAGCCCACAGCAATAGAATTATCTGCTCTAGCCGATGCACCACGACCTAATGCAGTTGCACCCCATGCTGAAGCTGATGCACTATCACCAAAAGCAGAAGCACTTAGTGCGAGAGCTTTTGAGTTTCTACCAACAGCGGTTGCTAGAGCGCCTGTTGCATTTGCTGTTGCACCAAAGGCTGAAGCTGCTTCACCATCAGCATAAGATGCCGCCCCTACAGCAGTTTGGCTATTTCCACCCACTTTCTCATTAGAGGTTTTTGCCATTAAACCGATAGCAATTGCGTTTCCGCCTTTACCTGTTGATGCACGATCACCAATCGTCACGCCGTATTGAGAATTACCATTAGCTTTATCACCCAAAGTTACTGACCAACGTCCTGTATTTGTAGTATTACCACCAATTACTACGCTCTCAGTTGTTTCAGATTTAGCTTTATTACCTAAAACAACAGAATTTCCTGTTGTACCAGTTCCACCAAGAGCGCTCGCACCAATACCACCAACGATATTTCCCTGATCATTTGATACCACATTGGTTTCAGCCATTGCGGTTGTGCTTACACCCGCTAAAACTGCAGCTCCAATAATTACATTTAATGCTTTACGTTTGTCTATTTGAGATGATTTACCCACAGATTTGCTTAGTTCTGAAACAGCAACCCAGCATTGATTTACTTTATTCCAAATAATTTTAAAAACATGATTCATATTAAAGTTTCCTATAATCTAAAAATAACTAGTCAAGAAAAACAAAATCTTGATTCTGTATAAGTATAATACGAAACTCAGCAATTAACAGATAATTTATAAGATTTTACAAAAGCTGACAAAGAATAGTTTTTTATGGAAAAGTTAAATGTAATGTAAAGATAAATTAAAGATAAATTAAAGGTAAATTAAAGATAAATTAATAACTTAAAGTATATGTATAATTATATACTTATTCTGCCAATAAAAGTAAAAATGGCCATAAAATGACCATGTTTTTATATTGAATTACCACTTATTTAACGCTTCTTTATCGCTTTCTCTTGCTTCAATCCAACGTTCGCCTTGATGGGTTTGTTCTTTTTTCCAGAACGGGGCTTTGGATTTTAAGAAGTCCATAATAAATTCATTAGCGTGGTAAGCATCACCTCGGTGAGCAGAACTAATGCCGACTAAAACAATTTCATCGCCGGTATGCAAAAGTCCTACTCGATGTATCACAGACACTCGTTGAATATCCCAACGCGCTTTCGCCTGTTCTACAATTTCACGTAAGGCTTTTTCTGTCATGGCGGGATAATGTTCTAAGTATAAGCTGGATACCTCATCACCTAAATTAAGATCACGTACTTTACCCACAAAAATAACCGTTGCGCCAACCGAATGTTGCTCAGAAAGCCATTGGTAAACGGCATTTTGATCGAAGGGCTGTTCTTGTACTGAAATTTGAATATCCGTCATTTAGCCCCCTGTTACTGGTGGGAAAAACGCAATTTCATCGCCATTTTTGACCGCACTTTCTAATGGCATCAAAGTTTGATTGATAGCGACTAAAAGCTTGCCTTTTTCTAACGCTAACGCCCATCTATCACCTTTTTGAGCAAGATGTTCTCGCACCGCTTCCGCTGTCGCAAAATCGCCTTCAAGCTGAATAGAATCTTCACCAATTAATTCACGAGTTTGAGCAAAAAATAAAACATTTAACATCTTATTTTTCCTCCGCAATAAAATGACCGGATTTTCCACCGCTCTTTTCTAATAAACGAACTTGTTCAATCACAATGTCTTTTTGTACGGCTTTACACATATCGTAAATGGTTAAGGCTGCTACACTTGCAGCGGTTAATGCTTCCATTTCTACACCGGTTTTTCCGGTTAGTTTACAAAGAGATTGAATGAGAACTTGATTCGTTTCAAGTAACGGTTCTAAATTTACTTCTACTTTAGAAAGTAACAACGGATGGCAAAGCGGGATAAGCTCCCAAGTGCGTTTTGCAGCTTGAATACCTGCAATACGTGCTGTAGCAAATACATCGCCTTTGTGATGTTTGCCTTCCACAATCATGGAAAGAGTTTCTTTTGACATGGTTACAATGGCTTCAGCACGAGCTTCGCGAACAGTCTCTGCTTTTGCAGAAACATCCACCATATTGGCTTCGCCTTGAGAATTGATATGCGTAAATATAGTCATAATAAAATAAAGTGCGGTTAAAATATTGAATGTTTTACATGTGTGACAAAAGCAAAATAAGTGAATAGTTTATTCACTTATTTACTTTTAGCCACCGATAGAAGCTAAATGGTTTCTTACGCCACTATCACCGATATGTAAATAATGATGTTCACGTTTACCTTGCAGTGCAGAAAAAATACGGGCTTGCAAAATATCTTGCTGCTCATGGGATTGTAATAAATCACGTAATTCAATGCCTTCTTCGCCGAATAAACAAAGATGAAGTTTGCCCTTCGCTGACACTCTGAGACGATTACAGCTTGCACAGAAATTCTTCTCATAAGGCATAATTAAGCCAATTTCGCCAGCATAATCAGGATGCGTGAATACTTTAGCTGGACCATCAGTATGAGATTTGTGCTGTAATTGCCAACCGTTTTGCAGCAATTTATCCGCTAATACCTGTCCTGAAAGATGGAATTTATCAAAGAAACTATCCATTTCGCCCGTTTGCATGAGTTCGATAAAGCGCATTTGAATTGGACGATCTTTCACCCAAACAAGGAATTGCTCAAACTCTTTGTCATTCAAATTTTTCATCAAAACTGAATTGACTTTAACTTTGTTGTAGCCCACTTCAAATGCACGATCGATACCACGCATCACGTCATCAAATTTATTGATACCTGTAATTTGATGGAACATTTTCGGATCTAAGCTATCAACACTGACGTTAATAGATGTAATTCCTGCTTTCTTCCAAGCAGCCACATCTTTTGCCATGCGATAGCCATTTGTCGTAACGGCTAATTGACGAATGCCATCAATGTTAGCGATGCTTTCTGCAATAGAAATAAAATCTTTGCGTAAAGTCGGTTCGCCACCCGTTAAACGGATTTTCTCTGTGCCCATTTCAGCAAACGCTTGGGCAAGATGGGTAATTTCTTTTAAGGTTAAGAAACTTGGCTTATTAGCTTCAGGTTGATAACCATCAGGCAAACAATAGGTACAACGAAAATTACACTGATCGGTGATCGACAGTCGTAGATAGTAATATTGGCGTTGGAAAGGATCGACTAAGCGAGACTCTCCTACGTTCTTGATAGGAATGGATTGCATTTTACACCTTTCTAAATATGGAGAGGATAAACCGTTTCCAGCGTATCCCTGAATAACGTACCGCGTTATTGGCTTGCCACCGTATTTCCTGTGAAACTTAGGCTAAACAAGCTCGGAGTTATGCGTTAAAAATAAATTGTGCTGATATTGTAATAAAAGCAAGCGGTTAATAGCAATAATTTGGTAGAATAACCCGACTATATTGATAAAAATAACAGAATTAACTTATATAAGAAAATATATAACATTATTTTTTATAATAATTTATAGGTAAAAAAGGAAGAAGAATGTCTGATTTATCTCGTCACAGCCGTCATGAACATTTAGACGAAATCAAACATATTGTGGCCATTGGTGGTGGTCATGGATTAGGGCGTGTATTATCGGCGCTTAGTTTTATGAAAGAGCGTTTAACCGGTATTGTCACCACCACAGATAACGGCGGTTCAACGGGTCGAATCCGTCAAGAACAAGGTGGTATTGCATGGGGCGATCTACGTAATTGCTTAAACCAAATCATCATCGAGCCAAGCACGGCCTCTGCATTATTTGAATACCGCTTTACTGGCGAAGGTGAACTTTCTGGGCATAATTTAGGCAATTTAATGCTAAAAGCATTAGAAGATATGCATATTCGCCCTACTGAAGCAGTGAATTTAATTCGTGAATTACTCAAAGTAAAATCTCATATCATTCCGATGTCAGAAGAACCGGTTCATCTTGCCGCGAGTTTAGGTTCTGGCTCCAGTATTGTAGGTGAAGTAAGCATTGATAATTTAACAGAATTACCCCAATCGCTCTTCTTAGTGCCAATGGTTAAAGCGGCACAAGAAGCTATCCAAGCATTGGATCAAGCGGAAGTCATTTTACTTGGTCCAGGAAGTTTCATGACGAGTATTATGCCTCCGCTATTGCTACCTGAATTAGCTACTGCTTTGCGTAATAGCAAAGCGAAAGTAATTTTTATTGATAATTTAGGGGTAGAAATTGGCGCCGCCTCTCAGCTTTCACTGGCTGATCGTATCCAGAAAATTAATGAAATCGTCGGTGTCCCCGTCATTAATGGTGCCATTACCCCTTATCGCGAACAAAGTGCGGTCGATTTGTCTGCCATTTCTTCCGTTAAAATCTTGGCTAAACGCTTGAATGCTGATGATGTCAGCTATCGTCATGACCGAACATTACTTGTCAAAGCTATCGATGAATTAGTGGGTGAATTAGATTACGAATAAAAAAACCGCACGTTAAAGTGCGGTCATTTTTGGCTTATTTTTTCCCGAAAACTCTCACATTGGTAAAACCATTTTCTTTTAAATAAAGCGCTTGCAATTTACTCATCACACCACGCTCACAATAAAGCACATAGTTTTTACTTTGATCTAATGAACCGAATTGTGAAGATAATTTGTAAAATGGTAATTGCATCACTTGATGTTCATCTGATTCAAATGGATTTTCATCTGTCTCTTCTGGGCTGCGAATATCTAAAATAATATCATTTTCCCCAAGCACTGAAATGGTATCCACTTCCACCACTTCTTTCTCTGTTTCTTCTGCAATTTGACGAATATCTAAATATTGTGCATTTTCAACCGCACTTTCTAACACACCAAAATCAAAGTG
>OKWT01000172.1_pt1 | contig 23409 bp, 18 predicted proteins | sample 1607131 | NCBI WGS metagenome assembly OKWT01 (sample SAMN07501045, study PRJEB24779) | human gut metagenome
GGCGACGCAGCGAATCCCCGGGAGCATACAAAAGTATGTGACTGGGGTGAGCGAGGAAAGCCAACGCCGCGGCAGGACGAAAGGCGCAGAGTATCGCCAGAAGAGGCGCGTCGCCCAGGTATCGTGTCTGAGGAGCCCATCCGCAGACGGCACGAGAGGGGGAGCGACGCCGAGGTAGCGTGGCGTCTGGCAACGTTCGCTATCGGCTACAGGGGCTGAATCCTCTGGGTTGTCACCCGAAACGTCCGCAGTCGAACGTTTCGCAAGGTGGAGCGCTTCTGGGTGTATGTGGTTGTGGTTTTCCCGCCTGCGTCCGCCCCCTTACCGCTCTCTCCTTGTTCCAGGGCTGAATACTTTATACGCCATATGCTATGGCCCCCTGACACGAGGTTGTTATGACAGATTCTTTAGTGGTCGCTAAATTTGGCGGCACCAGCGTGGCCGATTTCGACGCCATGAACCGCAGCGCCGACGTGGTGCTTTCCGACGCCGCCGTGCGCCTGGTGGTGCTTTCCGCTTCCGCAGGCGTTACCAACCTGTTGGTGGCGCTGGCCGAAGGGCTGGAAGCGACCGAGCGCTTCGTAAAGCTCGACGCCATCCGCAAAATTCAGTACGACATTGTCGATCGCCTGCAAAACGCGACGGTTATCCGCGAAGAGATTGACCGCCTGCTGGAAAACATCGCCACGCTTTCTGAGGCCGCGTCGCTCGCCACCTCCCATGCCTTAACCGACGAACTGGTCAGCCACGGCGAGCTGATGTCCACGCTGCTGTTTGTTGAGATCCTGCGCGAGCGCAACACAGAAGCGCAGTGGTTCGACGTGCGTAAAGTGATGCGCACCAGCGACCGCTTCGGCCGCGCCGAGCCGGACGTGGCGGCGCTGTCAGAGCTTGCGGCTTTACAGCTTAAACCGCGTCTGGCTGAAGGGCTTATCATCACCCAGGGCTTTATCGGCAGCGAAGCGAAAGGGCGCACCACCACCCTTGGCCGCGGCGGCAGCGATTACACCGCGGCGCTGCTTGGCGAAGCGCTACAGGCGAGCCGCGTTGATATCTGGACCGACGTGCCGGGCATTTACACCACCGACCCGCGCGTAGTGCCTGCGGCGAAGCGCATTGATGAAATCGCCTTTGAAGAAGCGGCCGAGATGGCGACCTTCGGCGCGAAAGTGTTGCACCCGGCCACGCTGCTGCCCGCCGTGCGCAGCGATATTCCGGTATTTGTCGGCTCCAGCAAAGATCCGAAAGCGGGCGGCACGCTGGTGTGTAACGAAACCGCCAACCCGCCGCTGTTCCGCGCGCTGGCGCTGCGCCGCAAGCAAACGCTGCTGACGCTGCACAGCCTGAACATGCTGCACTCACGCGGTTTTCTCGCCGAGGTGTTCAGCATCCTGGCGCGCCACAATATTTCCGTTGATCTCATTACCACGTCGGAAGTGAGCGTGGCGCTGACGCTGGATACCACCGGCTCCACCTCAACCGGCGATACGCTGCTGACGCAGGCGTTGCTGACGGAGCTTTCTTCGCTCTGCCGTGTGGAAGTGGAAGAGAACCTGGCGCTGGTGGCGCTGATAGGCAACAACCTCTCCAAAGCCTGCGGCGTGGGCAAAGAGGTGTTTGGCGTGCTGGAGCCGTTCAACATTCGCATGATTTGCTACGGCGCCTCCAGCCATAACCTCTGTTTCCTGGTGCCGGGCGCTGAAGCGGAACAAGTCGTCCAGAAGCTGCATCACAACCTGTTCGAATGATAAAAAAATGGCCTGACAACGTCAGGCCATTACCGTTTGATAAAGCAGTCTGTCTAATATGCCCGCTTGCGCACGCTCGCTTTGCGGCAGTTCTGAAGGCGTCTCTCCACGCGCCAGCTCTGCGGCGATAAAAGCGTGCAGGCGGGGCATCGGCAAGCCATATTCCGCCTCGCCCGCACGCTGTTTCCTCGCCAGCAATTCGTCTATTTCCCGGCGCAGCAGCGGGTCATCCACCGTCACGTCCAGCAGGTCGGCAAACCGCATCGGCGGCGCGCCTTTTCCTGCCTCAATCCAGCGAACCGCCAGCAGCGGGCGCAGCACATAGAAGTATTTCTTCAGCCGCACCTGTTCGCCCTGTAAGTAGCCGCGAAAGTTTTTACGCGCCATGGAATAGTAATGCCAGCGCGCCCGGTCGGCGGAGAACCACAGCGGCACCTGTTCGCGCAGCGCGCCGATGGAGGTCTCATCCTGTTGATAGACGATGGGCGAATCAAGCCACTCGATAAGCGTCGGGTTGGCGCGTTTGAGCAGCCCCAGCGCTTTTCGCCACTCCCAGCCGCAGACATCCAGCGTGTCGTCTATCGGCAACTCAATAACATCGCGCGGCGCGTCGACCCGCAAATACCACTCCGGCGGGTGAACATAGAGAAAACGCACGTCGTAGTCGCTGTCCGGCGAGGCGAAGCCCCAGCCCCGGCTGCCTGATTCGCAGGCGTAAAGCACCTTTACGCCATATTGCTGCTCCACTTCTTTCAAAACCTGCCGAACGCGTTCGCGCATGGCGGTACTCACGCCGTTGTGTTCCATTTTCTTATCCTTTTACGCAAACCACCTGGCGCAGCGTATGCACTATCTCCACCAGTGACGACTGGGCGGCCATCACCGCGTCGATATCTTTATACGCCATCGGGATTTCGTCGATAACATCGCTGTCTTTACGGCACTCTACGTGCGCCGTGGCGCGGATCTGGTCTTCCACGGTAAAGCGCTTTTTCGCCGCCGTTCGGCTCATGGTGCGCCCGGCGCCGTGGCTACAGGAGCAGAAGCTCTCTTCGTTGCCGAGGCCGCGGACGATAAAGCTTTTCGCGCCCATCGAGCCTGGAATGATCCCCATCTGCCCTTTCTGCGCGGAAACGGCCCCTTTGCGCGTTACCAGCACATCCTCACCGAAGTGACGCTCTTTCTGCACATAGTTATGGTGGCAGTTAACCGCCTCCTGCTGCGTCATGAACGGCTTGTTTATCACCTGCGACAGCGCCGCCAGCACGCGGGACATCATCACTTCGCGGTTATGGCGCGCGAAATCCTGCGCCCATTCGACAGCCTCGATGTAATCCGCGTAGTGCTTGCTTCCCTCTTCAAAATAGGCAAGGTCGCGGTCCGGCAGATTCGCGATATGGCGCTGCATGTCTTTCTGGGCCAGCGCAATAAAATGCGTGCCGATGGCGTTACCCACGCCGCGTGAACCGCTGTGCAGCATCACCCACACCCGTTGCTGCTCGTCCAGGCAAACTTCAATAAAGTGGTTGCCGGTCCCGAGCGTTCCCAGATGCTGATAGTTATTGGTTTTCAGCAGCTGCGGATATTTATCGGTGATGCGCTTAAAGCGCGGCGCAAGGTGCGCCCAGTGCGTATCGACTTCCTGCGGCGCGCGGTTCCACGCGCCTTTATCGCGCTGGCCGCGTGCGCTGGTGCGCCCGTGAGGCACGGCGCGCTCAATGGCGCTGCGCAGCCCGCTGAGGTTATCCGGCAGATCGCACGCCGTCAGCGAAGTGCGCACCGCAATCATCCCACAGCCGATATCCACCCCTACCGCTGCGGGAATAATAGCCCCTTTGGTTGGGATAACGCTGCCGATGGTCGACCCTTTCCCGAGATGCACATCGGGCATGACCGCCAGGTGACTGAAGATAAAAGGCATCTTCGCGGTTTTCAGCAGTTGTTCACGCGCTTCCACTTCTACCGGCACGCCGTTGGTCCACATTTTTACCGGCGCGCCGTTTTCACGCGCCAACAGTTGGTAATCGTTATGCTGCATTTGAATTTCCTTTAATGTTTACAAGGCCGTGCAATACCTGGTCCAGACCGCCGAATACCGAGATTTTATCGATGCGCTCCGCCACTCTTTCGAGCGTTTCCAGCTCTTTTAAGCGCAGCGCCACCGGGTTGTTCTCCATCACTTTGGCCGTATTCAGCAGGGAGCGCGTCGCCGCCGTCTCTTCACGGCGTCGGATAACGTTGGCCTGCGCGGATTTCTCCGCCTCCACCAGCCGCGACAGAATGGTTTTCATATCGCCTGGCAACACAATGTCTTTCACGCCTGTCGACGCCACTTCGATGCCGAACGGCGCCATGCGCGCCACTACCTGCCCGCTCACCACGTCGTCGATTACCTGCTTGTTCTCCAGCAGCTCATCAAGGGTGCGGGTGCCTACCGCTTCACGCAGCGCAAACTGCAATTCGCGATACAAATGCTCCAGCGGCTTCGCCAGCTGGCTGTATGCCTGCAATACGTCGTGATAGCGCCAGTTTGCGCCAAGGTTAATGCGCAGGTTTACTTTATCTTTGGTGAGGATCTCCTGGCCGGAGACTTCCATCGCCTGCAAACGCGTATCCACCACTTCCGCTTCCACCAGATGGTTGATTTTCCAGTATGCGCTCAAGCCGGGCGGCAGAAGCGCCTGCGTTTCACCGTTGATTTTCAGCACGCCGACGTGCCAGGCCGGCACCTGCACCGTCAGGATCGCCTCGCGGCCTTTCACCGCCTCGTTGCGTCCGCGCGGCTGCAATACGGCATTCATTACGTCGCCAGGGAGATGAACATCCCGGGTATCCATACGCTTGACGTGCAGGCTGTCGCCATCGCGCCAGAACAGACGGCGCGCGCCAGGCGGGATAATTTCAAGCAGTACGCCATTGCGATAAAGCGCGGCGGTTTCCTGCTCAGCGGTATCTACCGCCAGCGCATATTTCTCTACCCACTCCGGCTTAAAGCGGCGCAAATAGTCGCTAAGATCCGGCGCCACGTCGTCGCCGTTCAACGCCACCAGCGTGACGTCCGGACGGGCGAACCAGGGCAGACGATGCTCGCCTGCTTCCAGCACCTGGTAAAAATCGCCCTGTTTCGCCAGTAAACCTAACTGGCCTTTTCGAATAGTGATTTTGTTATTCATTTTTATCTCCCTGTTTTTTTCACTTACTGGCGCGGATGCGGATGCGGAGCCGCAGGGAAACACGCCGTCGCTGCCTGCGCGTTTTGCCTGCGACCCGGCGTCGTTACCGGCGCCAGTTCGGGGCGGCCATAAACAACCTGACCACCGGGCACTGCTTTCATAGCTCTCTGGAGAAGAGGTGGCGAATTCAGGATTCGAACCTGATAAAACCGACTTTTCGCAAAATGTCTTTCCACTGGCGGAACGCCCCCTGGATAACGTTTTACCGTTCCCGGTGCGCCGGCGAAGGCGATACCTTCTGCGAGCCCAGCGTGCTGACATCATAGTTATTGCCAGAAGCGTGCCAGTTTCGGATAAGGCAGAAATAAAAAATTAACGCATTGATTTTTAATGGTTAAAAAAATAAATCGTTACACGTGAACAGGCACCAGTAAGCTGGTAATTTATATTTAAATATCGGCTTTTATTTTTCAGGATAAACATGCAAAAGCGGCGGGTGGTGATTGGCGTGCTGGGCACGGTGCTGGATAAACGCGGCAAGCGGGAGAACCGCTGGAAAAAGTGGCGGCCTACCGTCGGCCTTTGCCAGCAGCCGGGGTTTACTGTCGACCGGCTGGAATTGCTGCATCAGCCGCGCGATAAGGGCATGGCGGAACAGCTTAGCGAAGATATCGCTGTGGTTTCGCCGCAGACGGACGTGCGCTGTCACCCCATCACTATTCTCGACCCGTGGGACTTTGAAGAGGTGTATGCCGCCTTTCTCGACTTCGCTACGCACTACGCTTTTGATACTGAAAATGAAGAGTATCTGGTGCACATCACTACCGGCACGCATGTGGCGCAGATCTGCTGGTTCCTGCTGACCGAAGCGCGCTACCTGCCTGCCAGCCTGTTGCAAACCAGCCCGGCCCGGGGCGAGGCGACGGATGCCGAAAAAGCGGCGGGCACCAGTTCGGTTATCGATCTGGATTTGAGCCGCTACGCCACGCTCACCAGCCGCTTTCAGCGCGAACAGCAGCAGTCGGTCTCGTTTCTGAAATCAGGCATCGACACCCGCAATGCAACCTTTAACCGCCTTATTGACCAGATAGAGCGCGTGGCGCTGCGCTCCACCGCCCCCATTCTGCTTACCGGCCCCACCGGCGCAGGCAAGTCGTTTCTGGCAAAACGTATCTTCCAGCTGCGCCAGGCGCGCCACCTGGTGCAAGGACGGCTGGTGGCGGTGAACTGCGCCACGCTGCGCGGCGACAACGCCATGTCTACCCTGTTCGGCCACGTCAAAGGCGCCTTTACCGGCGCGCAGCAGGCGCGGGCAGGCTTGTTACGTGAAGCGGACGGCGGCGTGCTGTTTCTCGATGAGATAGCCGAACTGGGCCTTGATGAGCAGGCGATGCTGCTGAAGGCCATAGAAGAAAAAACTTTCCTGCCATTTGGTTCCGATAAAGAGGTTCGCAGTGATTTTCAGCTTATCGCCGGGACGCATCGCGATATGACGAAATGGGTTGCCGAAGGGCGCTTTCGCGAAGATCTTTATGCCCGTATCAACATGTGGGCTTTTGCGCTGCCGGGCCTTGCCGAGCGGCGCGAAGATATCGCGCCGAATGTGGAATATGAATTGCAGCGCTTCTGCGCCGAACAGCAATCGCTAATCCGCTTCGATAAACCCGCCCGCGAGCAATACCTCGACTTTGCCTGCTCGCCCCAGGCGCGCTGGCCGGGCAACTTCCGCGAACTGGGCGCGTCGGTAGCGCGCATGGCGACGCTGGCGGACCAGGGACGCATTACGCAAGCGGTGGTGGCGGAAGAAGTGCAGCGGTTGCAGCAAAACTGGCGCGCTACGCCCGGCAGTGTTGATCTTCCCCTCGACCCGGCGACCCTTGATCTCTTCGACCAGGACCAGCTGGCGGCGGTGATTGCCGTCTGTCGCCGCTGCGACTCGCTTTCACAAGCGGGACGGGAACTTTTCGCCGTCTCGCGGCAAAAAAAGACAAACCCTAACGATGCCGATCGCCTGCGCAAATACCTGGCGCGTTTCGGGCTTAGCTGGGAGAGTGTGAAGCGTGCCGAATAGCGGCTTTTTATCCGCGCTTTTAAATAAGGTGTTTCTGCGTTCTGGCAGTAAAGCTCTGTTTCCCACAGAAACATCGTGAGTGTCATGGCAGGCTTCTGAGCAAACTAAAAAACGAAAACACCTTAAGTGAAATTTCGTTGAGCGCGAGCGCGGCCATGAAGTATGCAAGCGCGTGCGTATAGCGGAATTACCCTTGAAATCGCCGCGGAATTGATAATTTTATTGAATAACGTTTCCCCGCACGATACACAATACCTATGGCCGGGCATGCTCCCGGCTTTTATCCCCGTATAGCGATAACGCAACGCCGCGCTCACAGCGGCAGGGGAAACACAACGACGCAACCTGCAAGGAAAAGAACCATCATGCTCGCAACATTTACGCGGCTGTTCCCGCTCTGGGCGCTGCTGCTCTCGGTTATGGCTTATTACACCCCTTCCACCTTTACGCCCATCGGCCCCTGGGTCAGCACGCTGCTCATGCTCATCATGTTCGGCATGGGCGTACACCTGAAGCTGGATGACTTCAAACGCGTGCTGTCGCGCCCCGCGCCGGTGGCGGCAGGCATTTTTCTCCACTATCTGGTTATGCCGCTGGCTGCCTGGCTGCTGGCGATGCTGTTTCATATGCCGCCCGATCTTTCCGCCGGCATGGTGCTGGTAGGCAGCGTGGCGAGCGGCACGGCGTCCAACGTGATGATCTATCTGGCGAAGGGCGACGTGGCGCTTTCGGTAACCATTTCGTCTGTGTCCACGCTGGTAGGCGTCTTCGCCACGCCGCTGCTGACGCGCCTTTATGTGGATGCGCATATCCAGGTGGATGTGATGGGCATGCTGCTCAGCATTCTGCAAATTGTGGTGATCCCGATTGCGCTGGGTCTGGTGGTGCACCACCTCTTCCCGCGATGGGTGAAAACGGTAGAGCCGTACCTGCCAGCGTTCTCGATGGTTTGCATCCTGGCGATAATCAGCGCCGTGGTGGCGGGTTCCGCTTCGCATATCGCTTCCGTTGGGTTGATGGTGATAGTGGCGGTGATCCTGCACAACAGCATTGGGTTGCTCGGCGGCTACTGGGGCGGGCGGCTGTTCGGCTTTGACGAATCCACCTGCCGCACGCTGGCGATTGAAGTCGGCATGCAGAACTCCGGGCTTGCGGCCGCGCTCGGTAAAATCTATTTCTCGCCGCTGGCTGCCCTGCCCGGCGCGCTCTTCTCGGTATGGCACAACCTTTCAGGCTCGTTGCTGGCGGGTTACTGGTCCGGGAAGCCGGTAGAAAAGCGCAAGCGGGAAACCGCGCAGGAAAATTAATTCACAATGCCGGGACCTGCCCGGCATTTTTATTTCAGCGGGCTCGTCACTGCGTTTTTGACCGCGAGCGCGTACACTGAACGTCCTTTTCCAGAGAGGTAGCCGCCATGTCCACCGCCAGACTGACGCAAAAAGAGATGACCGAAAGCGAACAGCGGGAATTAAAAACGCTGCTCGACAGAGCCCGCATCGCCCATGGTCGCCCGCTGACCAACTCCGAAGCGAATCACGTTAAGAAGGAGTACATCGACAAACTGATGGCGCAGCGCGAGCAAGCAGCGAAGCAGGCGCGCAAAATAAAGAAGCAGCAGGCTTACAAGCCTGACAGCGAATCCACCTTCTCCTGGTCCGCCAGCACGCCAGTGCGCGGGCGAAGGTAATAACCTTTGCATTCACATGCTGCGTGATCGCTAAAAAATGGCTACGGATCAGTAGCCATTAAGCAAAAAATCGACTGCATCGCGGATAGTGCGCAAAATCAGCAACTTCACCGCCAGCTTCCTTAGTTGGCACGCCCGCCATCACAGGCGTCATCGCCACATAAGCGCGCCCTGCAATCTCAACCGGAGGACAGATTTTTGCCGACAACGGGGTACCGGGCAAAAGTGTCCTGTCAACCACGGGCACAACCAGCACATGCCGAAGAGTATTAGCGACAGGGTGTTGAATAATAATAAAATAAGGGTAAGCGTGCTTGCCTGCCCCTTCGTTCTGGTATAGCCGGAACGGTTCCATCAGAACGACCGTTGAAACTCACTAAACGCGCCATGCTCCTCAATAAAGTGGCTAATGGCTTCGAAGGTCTGCTGATATTCCCGACGTTCTGCTTCGGTATGATGCTGACCTTTTTCTTGCTGGCTTATACCGTCAGACACGACGGAGGATTCGTTTTCTTGCCTTCTGGCGTGACTTGTCATTTTTATTTCCAGCGGGCTGCGGGCAGCAGTGATAACCGGAACTGCGGTGCGCACGATGCCTCCTTTGATCTGCGGTACTGCACGGATTTTCCCATTCCCGGCGCTTCAGGTTTTACGCTGTATCAGAAAGTAAAGTTTGAGGGCCGTGTTGTCACGAAGCCAGCGCGCGCTTTGCGAGTTGCTTTCCGGTAAATCGTGCTTTCGCCTTAATTGCAGCAAGCAAATTGTTAATAGCCTACAGGTGAGAGGTTATTCGCTTCTTTCAGCGACAAAGGAAACCCAACGCTTAAAACCACCCTGGCGGTGATGAAAGCGTTGGGTCCCGGGTTAACCATCAAACGCTAATGCGTTATTCCACTCGCTCGTCATCGTCGTCCGGCTGTTCCAGCACGCTGTAAGCCACCGCGCAGAACAGCGAGTTAAGCCGCTTCATATCGCCAAGCAGGCTCAGGTGCAACGAACTGGTTTCGATGCTCTGCACGTTTTGCTGATGCAGCCTGTCAACGTGCGCGTGCGAATAGCGGCGGTTAAGAATGCGAAAGCGGTGCTTGTAGCGACGCAAACGGCGGGCGCTCGGCACATCGCCGGAGAAAAAGACCGACAGGCTGAGCTTGAGGTTGGCGGTAAGCTGATTAAGCAGCGTGTCCAGCTCCTTAATGCCTTCCGGTGAAAAAGCGCGACGCGCGGCGAGCGATTTATCCGCGACTTCGCTGCCCATCCTTTCAAGAATATCCGCCGCCTGATCAAGGTTCAGCGACATCTCGATAATCTCCGCCCAGCGTTTGGCTTCCGCTTCCGGCAAATCTTCCTTCGGCATACGCGCCAGGTAGAGCTTGATGGCGGTGTAAAGCACATCCACATCATCGGCAATCTTACGCAGCTCTTTTTCCTGGCGCGGCTCGCCGTGCATCACTTTGCCGTAAAGCTCCAGCATATGCTCCAGCGCGTCGCCCATGCGCAGCGTCTCCCGCGCCGCGTTGGCAAGACCCAACGCTGGCGTATCCAGCGCGCTGGTATCAAGGTGGCGCGGCTTCAGGCGCGCATCGGTTTGCGGGTCATCTTTAATCATCCGCTGGCAAAAACTCGCCATCATCCTGGCGAATGGCACCATCACCAGGCAGCGAATGAGGTTGTAGAAAACGTGGAAATAGATGACCAGCTCCGATTCCGGCAGCGAGATTTTATCAAGCCATGCGGCGATAAGATGCACAAACGGCAATACCAGCAGGCTGCCCACCAGCTTGAACAGCAGGCTGCCGAGCGCCACACGCCGGGCGGCGGCGTTCGCAGCGCTGTTGTTGAGCATAGCGAGCAGGCCTGAACCCAGGTTCGCGCCAATGACCAGGCAAAGCGCCACATCAAAAGGAATAACGCCTGTGGCGGTTAAGGTGGCGGTCAGCAGCACGGCGGCAAGACTTGAATAGCTGATAATGGCGAACACCGCGCCTATCAGCGCATCAAGCATGATATCGCCGGTGAGTGAAGCGAAGATAACCTTAACGCCGGAGGCTTCGGTGATCGGCGTGACCGCCTGCACGATAAGCTCCAGCGCCTGCAAAATCAGCCCAAGGCCAATGGCGACGCGCCCGAGCTGCCCCGCCCGGGTTTGCTTGCGGCTTAAAAAGAAGATAACGCCGACAAAAATCAGCAGCGGCGAAAGCCAGGAGAGGTCGAAAGTCAGTACCCGCGCCATCAGCGCGGTCCCCACGTCGGCCCCCAGCACAATCACCAGCGCAGGCGTCAGCGCCACCAGATCCTGGGCGACAAAAGAGGTGACAAGCATGGTAGTGGCGTTGCTGCTCTGCACCAGCGCAGTCACGCCAATGCCCGCACAGAAGGCGAGCGGTTTTTTCTCCACGCTTTTGCTCAGCACGGTTCTTAACCGCGCGCCAAAGACGCGCATTACGCCGGTACGTACAATGTGGGTGCCCCATACCAGCAGCGCCACCGCAGACAGCAGGTGTAACAGCGTTAACACGGCTTCTCCTTATAGTTTGACGTTTTCCTTAGCGAACTGAGGTGCGGCTGAAAGAGGGAAAAACCGCACCACCCTTCCCGCCGAGGGAAAGGGATTGCGTTATCAGTTGATGACAGCGGGCTGAAACGCCCGTAAAAGGCCGGGCGCAGGCACCCGGCGGGTTTTAGTTAAGTGTGGCAGATTTATGACGTTTTGTTGCACGCCTTGCGAAAACTGCGCGGTTAATCCGCATCGTACCCCAGGTTAGGCGCAAGCCAGCGCTCCACTTCCGTCACGCTCATGCCTTTGCGCTGCGCATAATCGTCTACCTGATCGCGCTGGATTTGCGCGACGGCGAAATACTTGCTGTCCGGATGACTGAAGTACCAGCCGGAAACCGACGCGCCCGGCCACATGGCGTAAGACTCGGTCAGCTTCATGCCGATATGGGTTTCCACATCCAGCAGCGCCCAGATGGCCGCTTTCTCGGTGTGATCCGGGCAGGCGGGATAGCCGGGCGCCGGACGAATGCCCTGGTAGTTTTCGCGGATGAGCTCTTCGTTGCTGAGGTTTTCATTGGGCGCATAGCCCCAGTAGACCTTACGCACGCGCTCATGCAGATATTCAGCGAAGGCTTCCGCCAGGCGGTCCGCCACCGCTTTGACCATGATTTTGTTGTAATCGTCATGCTGCGCGTCATAGGCTTGCGCCAGCGCATCTTCTTCCAGCCCGCCGGTCACGGCGAAAGCGCCAATGTAGTCCGCTTTGCCGCTGCGTTTGGGGGCGACGAAATCAGCGAGGCAATAGTTGGCGAAACCGACTTTTTCCGTTTGCTGGCGCAGATGATGGCTTACCGCCAGGACGTGGGTGCGCGTTTCGTCGCGGTAAATTTCCACGTCGTCCAGCACGCGGTTCGCCGGGAAAAGCCCCACCACGCCGCGTGGGTTCAGCGCTTTGTCCGCGCTGAGCTGGTCGAGCATGTCGTTGGCGTCTTTAAACAGGCGCTGCGCCTCAACGCCTACCACCTCATCTTCCAGAATGCGCGGGTATTTGCCGGCCAGCGACCAGGTCATGAAGAAGGGCGTCCAGTCGATGTAATTGCGCAGCGTTTCGATGCTGGCGGTCACTTCCTGCACGCCCAGCCGGTGCGCTACAGGCGGCGTGTAGCTTTCCCAGTCGAAAGCGAGATCGTTTTCCCGCGCGGCGGCAAGCGTAACCGGCGGAGTACGGGGCTTTTTACGGCCATGTTGGATACGCACGGTTTCATACTCCTTACGGGTACGAGCGACAAAGTCGTCGCGCAGGGTGTCGGAGAGCAGCGACGAAACCACGCCAACCGTGCGCGAAGCATTCTGCACATAAACCGTCGGGCCGCTGTAGTTCTGCTCAATTTTCACCGCCGTATGGGCTTTGGAGGTGGTGGCGCCGCCAATCAACAGCGGCAGCGTAAAGCCCTGACGCTCCATCTCTTTGGCGACGTTCACCATCTCATCAAGCGACGGCGTAATCAGCCCGGAAAGGCCGATAATATCGGCATTCTCTTCACGCGCGGTTTTGAGGATTTTATCCATCGGCACCATCACGCCAAGATCGATGATTTCGTAATTATTACACTGCAAAACCACGCCGACGATATTTTTGCCAATGTCGTGCACGTCGCCTTTGACGGTAGCGAGAACGATTTTTCCGTTGCTCTTGCCCACCTCTTTACTGGCCTGAATGTACGGCTCAAGGTAAGCCACCGCCTGCTTCATTACGCGGGCGGATTTCACCACCTGCGGCAGGAACATTTTCCCTTCGCCGAAGAGATCGCCGACCACATTCATGCCGTCCATCAGCGGCCCTTCTATCACTTCAATGGGGCGAGCCGCCTGCTGGCGCGCTTCTTCGGTATCCTGCTCGATAAACTCGGTAATGCCTTTCACCAGCGAATATTCGAGGCGCTTCTTCACGTCCCACGAGCGCCATTCCGCCTGCTGGGCATTCGCCCCCTCGTCGGTTTTGCTGCCACGGTATTTTTCGGCCAGCTCCAGCAGCCGCTCGGTGCCGTCGGCGCGGCGGTTGAGGATGACATCTTCCACCGCGTCACGCAGTTCGGCGGGCAGATCGTCGTATATCGCCAGCTGGCCGGCGTTGACGATGCCCATATCCATGCCGTTACGGATGGCGTAGTAAAGGAACACCGCGTGGATGGCCTCGCGCACCGGGTCGTTGCCGCGAAATGAGAACGACACGTTCGACACGCCGCCGGAAATTAACGCATGCGGCAACTCGCGCTTAATGTCTTCGCAGGCGCCGATAAAGTCCTGAGCGTAGTTATTGTGCTCTTCAATGCCCGTCGCCACGGCGAAAATATTCGGGTCAAAGATAATGTCTTCCGGCGGAAAGCCTACCTCTTCGGTGAGAATCCTGTATGCCCGGCGGCAAATTTCGATTTTGCGCTCGCGGGTATCGGCCTGGCCCACTTCGTCAAAGGCCATCACCACCACCGCCGCGCCGTAACGACGCACCAGCTTCGCGTGATGGGTAAAGGTCTCAATCCCCTCTTTCATGGAGATGGAGTTAACAATGCCTTTGCCCTGAATGCATTTAAGGCCCTTTTCGATGACCTCCCATTTTGAGGAGTCAATCATGATCGGCACGCGGGCGATATCCGGCTCGCCGGCAATCAGGTTGAGAAAACGCACCATCGCCGCTTCGGCGTCGAGCATCCCCTCATCCATATTGATGTCGATGATTTGCGCGCCGTTTTCCACCTGCTGGCGCGCCACGTCCAGCGCTTCGCTGTACTTCTCTTCTTTGATAAGGCGCTTGAACTTAGCGGAGCCGGTGACGTTGGTGCGCTCGCCTACGTTCACAAACAGCGAGTCGTCGCCAATGTTGAGCGGCTCCAGGCCCGCCAGGCGGCAGGCAACTGGAATCTCCGGCAACTTGCGCGGCGGTAAACCTTCCACCGCGCGGCTCATGGCGGCGATGTGTTCAGGCGTGGTGCCGCAGCAGCCGCCGACAATGTTCAGAAAGCCCGACTCCGCCCATTCGCGGATTTGACCGGCCATTACGTCGGCATCAAGGTCGTATTCGCCGAATGCGTTCGGCAGGCCGGCGTTGGGGTGAGCGGTGACGTAGCACTCCGCAATACGCGAAAGTTCCGCCACGTACTGTCGCAGTTCGTCCGGCCCCAGGGCGCAGTTAAGGCCGAAAGAGAGCGCGTCGGCGTGGCGCAGAGAGTTATAAAACGCTTCCGTCGTCTGGCCCGAAAGGGTACGCCCGGAGGCGTCAGTAATGGTGCCGGAGATCATGATCGGCAGATCAACGCCCAGCGCCTCGAACTCCGCTTTCACGGCGAAGATGGCGGCTTTGGCGTTAAGGGTATCGAAAACCGTCTCGATGAGGATCAGATCTGAACCGCCTTCCACCAGCGCGCGGGTGGATTCGCGGTAGGCTTCCACCAGCTGATCGAAAGTCACGTTGCGGTAAGCCGGGTCGTTAACGTCCGGGGAGATAGATGCGGTGCGGTTGGTCGGGCCGAGGACGCCTGCGACGTAGCGCGGTTTTTCCGGCGTGCGCGCCGTCCATTCGTCGGCGCAGGCGCGGGCGAGCTTTGCCGCGGCAAAGTTAATTTCCGCCGACAGCGACTCCATCTGGTAATCGGCCATGGCGATGGTCGTTGAGTTGAACGTGTTCGTCTCAACGATATCCGCGCCCGCCTCGAAGTAGGCGTAGTGAATGGCGGCGATGGTTTCTGGTTTGGTCAGCACCAGCAGGTCGTTATTGCCTTTTAAATCGCACGGCCAGTCGGCGAACCGCTCGCCGCGATAATCCTGCTCTTCCAGACGGTAACTCTGGATCATGGTGCCCATGCCGCCATCGAGCACCAGAATACGTTCGGCTAGCTGCTGGCGCAGCTTCTCAACTTTGCTACTCACATTCACTCCCGGCTACACACAGAGGCCCAAAAGGCCAGCAGACCATACTGGCATAAACCGCCAGGGCGGAAAAGGCGAGCGAAGGCAACTTGAGACATGTTCACTATCCACTCCTCCGATGAGTGGCGCAGCGGTTGCATTATTGGCAAATAAAACGAAAATTATTTCCACGATACAGAAAAGGAGGCCGCCATGGTCGCTGCTGTTCCCGCTAAACGCGGCAAGAAACCCCGCGCCGCCGCCGCTGCCGCCGCGCCGCAGGCTACCGGCCAGGTGCAGTCGTTGACGCGCGGGCTGAAATTACTGGAATGGATCGCCGAATCACAGGGCAGCGTAGCATTAACGGAACTTGCCCAGCAGGCAGGCCTGCCCAATTCCACCACTCACCGGCTGCTTACCACCATGCAACAGCTGGGCTTTGTACGACAGGTAGGCGACCTCGGCCACTGGGCTATCGGCGCGCACGCGTTTATTGTCGGCAGCAGCTTTTTGCAAAGCCGCAACCTGCTCGCCATCGTGCATCCCATTCTGCGCAAATTGATGGAAAGCTCCGGCGAAACGGTGAACCTCGCGGTGCTGGATAAAAACGATCATCAGGCGATTATTATCGACCAGGTGCAGTGTACCCAGCTGATGCGCATGTCTGCGCCTATCGGCGGCAAACTGCCAATGCACGCCTCTGGCGCGGGCAAGGCGTTTTTGTCACAGCTGAGCGATGATGAGGTTACCCGCTTGCTGCACCGCCAGGGGCTGCATACTTACACCCACGCGACGCTGGTTTCACCGCTGCATCTGAAAGAAGATTTAGCGCAGACCCGTAAGCGCGGCTATTCGTTTGATGATGAAGAACATGCGCTGGGGCTGCGCTGCGTGGCGGCCTGCATCTACGACGAACATCACGAGGCGTTCGCCGCTATCTCTATTTCCGGCCCGGTTTCCCGTATTACCGACGACCGCGTAACGGAGCTGGGCGCGCTGGTAATTAAAGCCGCCAAAGAAGTGACGCTGGCCTATGGCGGCGTGCGTTAACGAAGAGCGCGAAACGCGGCGACCTGAAATGTGCCGCGTTGCTTTTATTGCCGCATGCAAAAGCGCTGGCGTTTGCGGTAAGCATAGACATCTTCCACATGCCCTTCGCGAATGCGCGCCTGTAAGGAGCGCCAGTAAGCGGCGCTGAAAAGCTCGCTGTGCATCTCTTCAAAAAGCGGGCCGATTTGCGGGTCGGCGCAAAGCCAGTGGCGAAACTCCTCGGGGAAGACATCGCCCGGCGCCACGCTGTACCAGGGCTCGGCGCTCAGCTCATCTTCCGGGTAGCGCGGCGGCGGAATATCCCGGAAATTCACTTCCGTCATGTAGCAAATCTCGTCGTAATCATAGAACACAACCCTTCCGTGGCGCGTGACGCCGAAATTCTTAAACAGCATGTCGCCCGGGAAGATATTTGCGGCGGCCAACTGCCGGATGGCGTTGCCGTATTCTTCCACCGCGTCGCGCAGCTGCTGGCCTTTGGCCTGTTCGAGCCAGAGATTTAGCGGCACCATGCGTCGCTCAATATAAAGATGGCTGATGATTAGCCGGTCGCCGGTGTCAGTAAGCTTACGCGGCGCCTCCTGCTGCAACAGCGCCAGCAGCGGCGGGCTTATCTGTCTTTTATCCAGCACGAAGTTTTCGAACTCCTGCGTGTCAGCCATGCGCCCGACGCGATCGTGCTCTTTGACCAACTGATAGCAGGCGCGCACATGCGCCTCGCTCATCTCCTTTTGCGGCGCGAAGCGGTCTTTGATCACTTTAAAAACCCGATCGAACCCGGGAAGCGTAAAGACCAGCATCACCATGCCGCGAATGCCCGGCGCTTCGATAAACTGCTCGTCGGTGCGGGTGACGTAGTTGAGATACTCGCGGTAGCTCTCGGTTTTGCCATGTTTCTGGCAGCCTATCGCCATATAAAGCTCAGCGGTGCTTTTACCCGGCAGGATGTCGCGCAGCCACTCCACCAGCGCGGCGGGCAGCGGCGCATAGACCATGAAATAGGAGCGGGCGAAGCCGAAAACAATGCTCGCTTCGGCGCTGGTGGTCAGACAGGTATCGACAAACAGTTCGCCCTCATCCGAACGGTGAAGGGGCAGCAAAAACGGTAGCCTGCCGCCGGGCAGCACCAGCTTGCCCACCAGCCAGGCCGCCTTATTGCGATAAAAAAGCTCGTTCGCCACCTGTAAGTGGACTTTTTCCAGCATCTGCGAACCCAGTGTTTCGGTCAGGTGCTTAATGATGTACTCCACGTCGCGCGCCAGATCCTGCCAGCGCAGGCGCAGCGGCAAGTCGCTAAGCAGCGTGGTGAGCAGTTCCCGCCACCCCTGACGGGGGAAGTAATCTTTCGCCAGCGGGCGGGGAATAGCGCGAAAACGCCGCTCGGGCTGCGAGCTGAAGATAAACAGCCGCTCGGGGCTGAGCGAGCGATGGTCAAAAAGGCGGCAGTAAACGGAGTTGAAAAAGCTTTCGGCGATTTCAAAGCGCGGGTAATCGGGCAGCAGCGCGGTGTAGTGTTGCTTTACGCGCAGCAGAAAAGCGGCGTCGGCGCCCTTTCCCTCAGTGATACATCTAAGCTGCTCCACCACCAGCCCAACGTGATGATCGTACAGATGGATGCGCTGCTTCATCGCCTGCTGGACTGCGTGCCAGTCGGCCTGCTCGAAGCGCTGCTGCGCGCCGGAGGTGACTTCCAGAAAGCGCCCGTACTGGGCGTCGAACCCCTGCAAAATAGTTTGTGCGACAAGCAATTCCAGTCCGCGCGGCATAGGCAGGCTCCGGGTTGGAAGACAGGCTTGGTGACGGCGTGCGCCTTTCTCTGTCAGGAGAAAGGCGCTACAGGCCGGTGGCAACAGCAAGCACGGCGGGTGGCGGTTACGCTTACCCACCGCGCAGGCTGGCGCGTGCGCTTCAGAATTGCGCTTCTTCGGTTGATCCCGTCAGTGCGGTGACCGACGACGCGCCGCCCTGAATGATGGTCGTCACGCTATCGAAATAGCCGGTGCCCACCTCCTGCTGGTGAGAAACAAAGGTGTACCCTTCTTTTCCCGCCGCGAACTCGGGTTGCTGTACCTTTTCCACATAGTGTTTCATCCCTTCCCCCTGCGCATAGGCATGTGCAAGGTCAAACATGTTGAACCACATGCTGTGAATGCCGGCGAGCGTGATGAACTGGTATTTGTACCCCATATCCGCCAGCTGCTGCTGGAAGCTGGCGATCGTTTTATCATCCAGCTTTTTCTGCCAGTTAAACGAAGGGGAACAGTTGTAGGCGAGCAATTTACCCGGGAAGCGGGCATGAATCGCGTCGGCGAAACGCTTCGCCTGGTTGAGATCCGGCGTGGAGGTTTCACACCATACCAGGTCGGCATAAGGGGCATATGCCAGGCCCCGGCTGATGGCCTGCTCCACGCCTGCGCGGGTGCGGTAAAAGCCTTCGCTGGTATGCTCGCCGGTAATAAATTCGCTGTCGTACGGGTCGCAGTCGGAGGTGATGAGATCTGCCGCGTCAGCGTCGGTACGGGCAATTAAAAGCGTCGGCACGCCCATGACATCTGCCGCCAGACGCGCCGCCACCAGCTTCTGGATAGCTTCCTGCGTCGGCACCAGCACTTTTCCGCCCATATGGCCGCACTTCTTCACCGAGGCGAGCTGATCTTCAAAATGGACGGCCGCCGCGCCAGCTTCAATCATCGATTTCATCAACTCGAAAGCGTTTAACACGCCGCCAAAACCCGCTTCGGCATCTGCCACGATCGGTAAAAAGTAGTCGACATAACGCGGATCCCCCGGTTCGATGCCCGCAGACCACTGGATCTGATCCGCCCGACGAAACGTGTTGTTGATCCGCTCAACCACGCACGGCACGGAATTCGCCGGATAAAGCGATTGATCCGGGTACATGCTGGAGGCCAGGTTTGCATCCGCCGCTACCTGCCAGCCTGAAAGATAGACTGCTTCAATGCCCGCTTTAGCCTGCTGCAACGCCTGGCCGCCAGTCAGGGCGCCAAGACTGTTGATGTAGCCCTTTTTTGACTCGCCGTGCAGCAAACGCCACATTTTCGCCGCGCCAAGCTGCGCCAGCGTACATTCCGGGTTTACCGAACCGCGCAGTTTTACCACCTCTTCTGCGCTGTAAGGACGGCGGATGCCATCCCAGCGCGGCTGCCGCCATTCCTGTTTCAACTGCTCGATTTGTTGGGTACGTGTCGTTTTCATAGGCAGATGCTCCTTATTTTTAGCGTGGCGTAGGGTCAGGCCAACAGGCGGTAGCCTGGCAGAGTGAGGAAATCGATAAGCTCATCCGAGGTGGTGATCTGCTCCATCAGGCGCGCGGCCTCCACGAAGCGGCCGTGGCTGAAGCGCTGTTCGCCCAGCTCTTCCTGGATAACCTGCATTTCTTCGGCAAGCATCTGGCGGAAAAGATCTTTTGTTACCGGCTTGCCGTTGCTTAAGGTTTTTTGATGGTGGAGCCATTGCCAGATTGAGGTGCGGGAGATTTCCGCCGTGGCGGCGTCTTCCATCAGGCCGTAAATCGGCACGCAGCCATTGCCGGAGATCCAGGCTTCAATGTATTGCACCGCAACGCGGATATTGGCGCGCATACCCTCTTCCGTACGTTCGCCTTCACAGGGCGCCAGCAACGCTTCAGCGGTAATGGGCGCATCGTCTTCGCGGGTGATGTGCAGCTGATTTTTATGTTCGCCAAGCGCCCTGTCGAAAACCGCCATGACCGTATCGCCCAGGCCCGGATGCGCTATCCAGGTGCCATCGTGCCCGTTAGCCGCTTCAAGCTCTTTATCGGCCTTCACTTTATTCAGCACCCAGTTATTACGCTGGGTATCTTTGCTGGGGATAAACGCCGCCATACCGCCCATTGCGAAAGCGCCGCGGCGATGGCAGGTTTTGATAAGCAGGCGTGAGTAGGCGTTGAGGAAAGGTTTCTCCATCGTCACGCTCTGGCGGTCCGGCAGAACGCGGTCGGGGTGATTTTTCAACGTTTTTATGTAGCTGAAAATGTAGTCCCAGCGGCCGCAGTTCAGGCCCACGATGTGGTCGCGCAGAGCATGCAGGATCTCATCCATCTGGAAAACCGCCGGCAGCGTTTCAATCAGCAGCGTGGCTTTGATGGTGCCGCGCGGCAGGCTGAAGCGCGTCTCGGCATAACTGAACACTTCACTCCACCAGGCCGCCTCCTGCCAGGACTGTGTTTTTGGCAGATAAAAATAGGGACCGCTGCCTTTGGCAAGCAGGGTTTTGTGATTGTGGAAAAAGTAGAGGGCGAAATCGAACAGGCTGCCGGGAATCGCTTCGCCACGCCAGGTTACATGTTTTTCAGGCAAATGCAGGCCACGGACGCGGCAGATTAATACGGCGGGATTAGGCTTAAGCTGATAGATTTTCCCCGCTTCGTTAGTCCAGGTAATGGTGCCGTTAACCGCATCGCGCAGGTTAATTTGTCCGTCGATCACTTTCTCCCAGTTCGGCGCCAGCGAATCTTCGAAATCGGCCATGAACACCTTCACATTCGCGTTCAGAGCGTTGATCACCATCTTGCGTTCTACCGGGCCGGTGATCTCAACGCGACGATCCTGTAAGTCATCAGGAATACCGCGTATTTTCCAGTCGCCTTCTCTTATGGAAGTGGTTTCCGAAATAAAATCCGGCAATGTTCCGCTATCGATTTCCGCCTGTACCTGCGCCCGCGCGGCCAGCAGCTTGTTGCGCTGCGCAGTAAAACGGGTAACCAGTTCGGTTAAAAACTCAACGGCGTCAGGCGTCAGGATTTGTCGCTCCTGCTCGTTAAATGGCTGGCTGAATGCCAGTTCAGTGGTGATAGCCTGCTGATTCATGACTGCGATCCTCTTTGTTGATCCGGGAAAGAAAGAAGCGATCGCGAACGAAACCAAAGATGGGCGTTTTTCGTTCAGCAGAAGTAAGAGTAATCAATCTATTTTCAAAATCAAAAACTATTTCCATTTTAATTACAAATACTAAATAAATGTTTGATTATTAAAGATTTAAAATGAATGATGAAAACAGGCTGAATTTTAAAATAAAAAAAGCGCCCGAAGGCGCTTGGAGTGGCAGGCTGAATCGCTTAATCCAGGGTAGGATTCATATGGCGAAGATCGTATGGCGTGATCTGGTAAACAAAATAATTAAGCCAGTTGGTGAAGAGCAGATTCCCATGGCTGCGCCAGGTTGCGCGGGGCTTGTTTTGCGGATCGTTGTTCGGGAAATAGTTGTAGGGCACCTGCGGATCCAGACCTGCCTCGACATCACGGAAATATTCGCCAGCGAGCGTACCGGCGTCATATTCCGGATGACCGGTAACAAAGGCGATGCGTTTATCTTTGCTGGCGAACAGGTAGGCATCCCCCTCTTCCGATTCGGCGAGTATATCGAGATCGGTGTAGTCGCGTATAAGGGAAGCCGGGAAGTCAGCATAGCGCGAATGCGGCGCAAGGAAGGTATCATCAAAACCTTTGGTCAGCAGAGCGTGCGGCTGTGTGATGTGATGCTCATAAACGCCAGAAAGCTTCTCTTTCCGGGTTTGCTTCGGAATACCGTAGAGAATATTCAATGCCGCCTGTACTGCCCAGCAGACGAACAGCGTCGAGGTAACGTGATCTTTCGCCCACTCCAGCACCTGCTGTATTTGCGGCCAGTAAGCGACGTCATTAAACTCCACCAGGCCCAGCGGCGCGCCGGTAACAATCAGTCCGTCGAAGTTCTGGTCGCAGACGTCCTCAAAATTGCAATAAAAGTTATTCAGGTGTTCAGCCGGCGTGTTGCGCGACTCGCGGCTATCAATACGCAAAAGCTGAATATCCAACTGCAACGGGGAGTTAGAGAGCAGACGCAGGAACTGATTTTCTGTCTCAATCTTTTTCGGCATCAGATTAAGTATCAGTACCTTAAGCGGACGAATTTCCTGGTTGATGGCGCGTGATGTGGTCATCACAAAGACATTTTCCTGACGCAGGAAATTGACGGCTGGTAACTCATCAGGTACCCGAATAGGCATAACCTTATATCCTCACTGCATACGTTTAAACGTTTAGACATCCAGATAGCTGACAATAACCAGGTTCAGCCTGAATGTCGAGGCTGCATGCTGAAGGTGAGAAAGTTTCAAGAACCGGGAAAGGTTAGAACAAAAAAGCAAATAGCAGGAGTGAAGATGATAAAGATACGCCGTTCCAGACGGGAAGAAAGCCAGGCGCTGGGAGATATATGGTGTCGTTCGGTCGATGCTACGCACGACTTTCTACAGGCGGCGGACCGTGTTGCTATTGAAAAGCAGGTAAGGGCTTTTCTGCCGGATGCTCCGCTTTGGGTGGCGGTAACGGCTGATGATCTTCCCGTGGCATTTATGCTTTTGGCAGAACAGCATCTTGAAGCGCTTTTCGTCGACCCGGATTTTCGTGGCGCCGGGGTGGGCCGTTTGTTGATTACGCATGCGCGCGCGCTCGCACCGCAGCTCACAACAGACGTTAACGAGCAGAATGCGCAGGCAACAGGCTTCTATCTAAAAATGGGGTTCTGTATAACGGGGCGCAGCGAAAAGGACAGCGAAGGCAGGCCTTATCCGCTGTTGCATCTTCGCTATCAATGCTGATTCTGGCTTAGCGCAAGTAATGCCTTAACCTCATCATCGGTTCGCGGCTGAGTTGCACAGGCGACGACCATTTGTCGGTATTTCATCGCCATTGCGCCTGCCGCCATTTCCATTATGGCGCGCTCTTCTACCTGCGATAATCCCCCTTCGTTCATCTCCAGCGCATCGATAACCATATCATAGCGCGGCCATTTGAAAAGCCGGTACAGTAAGCCCGCTGGCTTAACCTGAACAACCAGATCGCGTAATACTTTTTCTGCGGCAAAGAAAGCGCCGATAAGTATACGTTCATTACTGAAGTTGCCATGGCCCACGACTTCTTTGCCGCTCTTAAGATCGCGAAGGCTCATACGATTTTTACGAAGGGTCACATACAGAATATTCACAAGGCTGACCTGTTTAGGGTTGGTATTTTAAGGCACTGATTGTATCGGTTGGCTGGATAGCGAGAAAAGCATTAATGCTTGATTGCATTATGTTTGCAGAGAAATCGTTTAGCGCAGAAATGCAAAAAGCCCATCCGTCAGGATGGGCTCTTGCGTTATTTGATGCCTGGCAGTTCCCTACTCTCGCATGGGGAGACCCCACACTACCATCGGCGCTACGGCGTTTCACTTCTGAGTTCGGCATGGGGTCAGGTGGGACCACCGCGCTACGGC
>OKWT01000181.1_pt1 | contig 22289 bp, 27 predicted proteins | sample 1607131 | NCBI WGS metagenome assembly OKWT01 (sample SAMN07501045, study PRJEB24779) | human gut metagenome
TATAGTGTTACAGTAGAAGCTTTTAAAGGTGAAGAAAAGAAAGTTTCACAACCAGCATTACAGGTTAAAGGGAAGATTACAGATAAACTAAGAACAAGGATTAGATTACCAGAGTAAGGAGAAAGTTATGAGTTTAATTCTATCTATAATAAGTATGTTTATAGTATTTTTTATTATAAATCTACTTGGAAAAGTAGATAAAGAAGTATGTTTTAAAATGTTAAATAAGGAAAAAGGAGTATTAGCATTGCTAATACTCTTTTTTAATGTATTTTTATATGTCAGATATAAAGGAACAAGTTATTATTGGTTTTATTATTATTTATTAATTTACCTTACTGTATCAGCTTATATTGATTACAAAATACAGAAGGTATATTGTTTTTTGAATTATATAACAATGGCAGTATCACTAGGTTTATGGGGATGTCAAGTGTTAAATGGAATAGATACAATACCAGGAGTGACAGCCTATGTATTTTTTATTGCTATAAGTTGTATGTTAAGAGTTTTGGGTGCTTATGCAGGGGGAGATAATGAAGTATTCATTGCTATTGGATATTTTATAGTAGCATTAAATACAATTAATCCTTTAATAAAATTACTATTAATAATGTTAATGTCAAGTATTTTGTTACCAATACTGAACTTTAAATATTTTTCTATAAAGAATATGAGGTTTAAAGAAGGAAATAAAATAGCATTTGTTCCAGCAATTATGCTTTCGACAATGATAATTATTAGTTTATAAAGAAAGGAGAAATACTATGGATGAGGTTAGAATAATTTCTATAGCAATATTAATAGTTATAGGAATATTAGCAATAATTTTGTATGCTAAATTTAAAGAGAGTAAGAATTATAATAAATTAAAGAAGATTAATTCACTAGATATAATAGAAGATGAGGAAAATCAATCACTACAATTTGAAAAAGAAGAAGAAAGAAAATTAATTAGCTATTATGCTAATTTGGCATATAGGGGATTAGATGAACTTTACATGAATAATAGCTGGGAAAATAAAAGAGTTTTATACTCTATTATAAGTAGTATTAGCGAGTTAAGAGATGATATAGAATTTAATAGATTAAATGAAAATGATATGGAAATGATTAACTCACTAATATGTATTTATAGAGCTAATAGAAATAAAAAAAGAAATTTAGAAAATATAATTTTTGAGTGGCAGGAAAAGTATATAGAATAGAAATAAAAAAAGTGTCCCCGGGGGACACAAATTGGAGATAAAAAATAACCTCCAAAACCAAAGCTTAAACCAATAATAACATCAATAATATTTAAAATCAAGGAGGTAAAATAATGAGTGTAGGTGAAAGAATTAAATATTACAGGGTTGAGGCAGGTTTAAGTCAGGCGGATTTGGATAGGAAAGCCATAGTAGGCTTAGATTTTTTATCTAAGTTAGAGAATAATAAAATACCTAATATTAGAATGTCAAAACTTTTAAGATTATCAAAAGCATTAAATATATCGCTAGAAAAAATAGCTGGTTAGGAGTGTAAGTCGTTATGATAGTTGGAGAAAATTTAAAAAAGTATAGAAAAAAGAATGGTTACTCACTTAAAGAACTATCTAAAGTAAGCGGTATAAGTTATAAGACTTTATGGAAGATAGAGCATGGTGATGTAGATGATATAACTCTACCAACTGCAAGAAAAATAAAAGAAGCATTGAATATAACATTAGATCAACTATACGAGGAAAAATAATATGAGTAAAATTCATTCTGTAAGTTTTAGAAAATCTGAAAATGAAATACATGATTATGCAACTAAAAACTATAATTTTTCAGAATATGTTAAAGGATTGATTAAAAAAGATTATGATAAATCAATGAATATATTTACAGAAGAAGAAAGAGAAGAAATAAGAAGAATAGCTAAAGAAGTAATTGAAGAAAAATAGAGTGTCCCAGTGGGACATTTTTATGTTATATATAAATAATATTAATGCAGTAACTGTAGTTTTAAAGATAAGTAATAGTAAAAGATTATATTTGAGTGTTGAATAAAGGTGTCCCCGGGGGACACTTTTGTTGATGGAGGTTTTGTATGGAAATTAATTCTGTATTAATTAATATAGTATCAGTAGTAGTGATAATGATATCAATTATAATAGGAATTGTATTAGGTATAGTAGCTTATAAGATATCTTATTTTATAAAAAGATTAAAGAAGAAAAAATAAGAGAAATATTGAACCAAACGTAATATTAAGTAACGGAACAAAGTGAGTAAGTTAATGTGAAGTGCGGTAGTAAATAAAAGTGTCCCTGGGGGACACTTTTTATATAGATATTTTTAAGAAAAGAACTTCTGACAGGTATTAGCCGAGAAGTTCTTTTTATTTGGAAGGGGGTGAAGGTAATGGCTAAAGTGGATAAATCAAAGCAAGAATTAGAAGCACAAATAAAGAAGAAAGAAAAACAGTTAAAGAAAATATTTGATATTAAAGATATTAATTTTAAAGAGTGGTATTTAAAAAAATTAACCAATGAGGTAGAAGAAAATTTAGATAGTTTATTTGAACTTATAGAAAAATAGGAGGTATTATTAACTATGGATAAAGCAATTTTAGAAATCTTTAAAGGACTAATACTTTTGCTTCAAGGAGCAGGAGGAATTTGTTTCGTATTTTGTCTTATGAAAGCTGGTTATAAAATGATGTGGAAAAAGGAACAAAGAAGTGAAGTTAAAGATGATTTAATTTGGGCTTTTGGAGGATTAGTTTTAGTTGTTCTATGTTTCCCTATTGGAGAATTTATACAAAGTAAAATAGTCTTTTAAATTAAAAAGTGTCCCCGGGGGACACTTTTTGTATTTCTTTCGAATGGAGGGTAATATATGATAACTAAATTGAAAGAGTTATTTTTAGGTAAAGTTTTTGAAAGTAAAGCTGAAGAAGTTATATATGATATTAATGATACAGATAAGAGTATAAAAACATTAAAAAGACTTAGAATTTTAGCTACTCCAAAGGTATTAAATATTATAGGTGTAGTTTTGTTTATTATAATGCTAGTTTCCTTAAATATTGCTATAAGTGTTTTTGATATGGTTATAACAAGAGAATTTCATTTTTACAATATAATAATTCCTAATTTAAAATATGGAATACTATATGTTTGTTTAATAATATTCTATTTACTAATTTATATAAAGATTAGAATATCAATAAAAGGTAGTTTTGAAACATTAGAAAAAGGACAAAAAGGAAATGGTAGAATAACAACTTTAAGTGAAATAATGAAGCAATACATTGCTATTCCTGAAAGGGATGAAGAGTTTAAGGGGAAAGGTGGAGTGCCTATATCTAGGTACAAAGATAAAATCTATATAGATATTTCTCCACTTCATACTATTGTAATAGGAACAACTAGAAGTGGTAAGGGACAAGGGTTTGTACTTATAACAATAGATATATTTTCAAGGGCGGAAATAAAATCTTCTTTAGTTTTTAATGATCCTAAAGGGGAGCTTTGTGGACTAAGCAAAGATTTGCTTGAGAGAAAAGGATATGAGGTTAAAGTAATAGACTTTTTTGAAATGGAGAATTCCATTGGATATAATCCACTTCAAATAATAAAAGAAGCTTGGCGTGAAGGGGATTTTGGAGAAGCTGAACTTAGATGTAGAACATTTACCTATGCTCTATATCATAATCCTAAAAGTACAGATAAAGTCTGGGAAGAACTTTCTATGAATTTAGTAAATGCACTTATTTTGGCTTTATGTGAAAGGTGCATTAAGACTGATAAAGAAAGAGAGTTTATGACAGATAAAGAACTTGAAAAGTGGGATAAAGAAGAAATGAAAGTTAATCTTTTCTCAGTTGCTAGTATGTTAGGAGATTTAGGTGGGCAAGAGCTTGAAGAAGGAACAGCTATAGATATATATTTTGATAACCTTCCACAAGATTCTATTGCTAAAAGACAATACAATAATGTTAAGTTTGCTAAAGGTAAAACTAGAGCAAGTGTATTTGTTACGGCTTCACAAAAGTTACAAGTATATTTAGGAGAAAAGGTTGCCAAATTAACAAGTTTTAATGATATTAACCTAGAAGAATTAGGGTTTTATAAAGGTGATAATAGGAAGGTTAAAGTAGTTATTTTAGATGAAAATAGACCACAAAATGAAAAGATAGAAGAAATAAAAGAAAATCAAAACAAAGAAAAGAAGATTAATGGAATAGTAAAAATAAATGGTACAAAAGATATTATTTGTTATAAAGATGATATTTTTTCTAAAGAATTGGTGTTAAATGGTGTTACTGCAATAGGAGTTAAGGAACAGGATTTAACTAATAAGATTGAAGTTAATGACGCTAGAGTAGTATGGGGAACTCCTGGAATATATAATATGGAGTATTCTGTTCAAGATAAAGAGAATAGTAAGCCAATAGCATTATTTTTAATAGTTCCGGATTTTGATAAATCAAATCATGTTTTGTCAACTACTTGTATATCTCAATTAACATATATGCTTTCAAGAAGAGCTGCACTAAGTAAAGATGGGTCAACAGATAGGGACGTAGTATTCTTATTAGATGAAGCAGGAAATATGTCGGCTATAGAAAATTTTGCAGAAACTTTAACTGTATGTTTAGGAAGGGGATTAAAGTATATTCCTATAGTGCAATCTTTTAATCAATTAAAAGAACTATATGGAGATAACTATAAGACAATTATAGATAATTGTGCTAATACAGTTTATATAAAAACTACAGATAAAGAGACCTCAGAAGAAATATCAAAATTAACTGGAGAAAAAACTATTGTAACTAATTCAAGAAATGGAAGTATTCTTTCATTTGATAAGAATATAACTGAAAACTTAGAGCAAGTTCCGGTTATAAGATATGATGATTTAATCCATATGAAGGAAGGAGAAACTGTAGTTCTTCGACCAATGTATAGAAGGGATTTAGAAGGAAATAAAATAACTCCTTATCCAATATATAATATGGAAGAAATGGGAATGAAGTTTAAATATGAGTATTTAAATGATGTATTTTCTCCAAATGATTCAATGAGATATATTTATATAAAAAATTTATTCAATGAAATAACTTTAGAAGAATTAAAAGTAAATTTTGAAAAGGAAATGGCTGATTTAATTGCAGAGAAAATAAACTCACTAATTATTGAAAGAGCCAATAAAGAGATACTATATGCAAAAGCAAAAGAAAAATTAAATATTCAAAAAATGAATGAGGAAAAGTTAAAAGCTAAAGTAGAAAATGAAGAAAATAATAGTAATGTATTGAGGACAAAAGTTAAAAAAGAAGTATTAAGTATTTTGAATATGATTCTTGATAATTCTCAAATCAATATCCTAAAAGAGATTGATACTAAAGATGAATTTATAAATACTATAGAAATGTTTTATAATGAAAAACTAATTGATGAAGAAGAATTCAACAAGGTTAAAAATATAATAGATGATTAGGTGGTGAAGTTGATTTGCCAGAAGCAGAAGTTATTAGAATATTACTTGAGTATGAAGATTTATTTACTCAAAGTAATATTTTTCAATTTATAATGAGATTTTTAGGTTGGGGAATTATAAAGGGATTATCTTTTATAGTTGATTCAGCTCAAGGTTCTTTAGAAAAGGCTATGGAAATGTTAAACTTTTTTGATAGTGAAGCAGTAACTAATATAATAGGAAAAGTAACTCCTTTTGCAGGGATATTTATAGTAGTTTCATTATTATATATAGGATATAATCTTATGCTTAATAGAAAGAAATTTGATAGAAGTAAAATTCCATTAAATATAATTATAGCCATAATAATAGTAGTATTATTACCTACAGTAATGACAGAGTTGGGAAAGATTACGAAATATGGATTTAAGCTATTTACAACGGAACAAACAACTTTATCAAATGAGATAATAAGTAACAACATTAAAGATTTATATTTATATGATTTAGATAATTTTAGAAATAAAAATATTCATCCAACTAATTATATTAATAAAGATAATATAAAGAAGATTGATCCTACAGAAGAAATTGATAGGAGTAATGTGAAAAATAAGAAAGTATTTCAAAATGAAGTGAAACCAGCTATTGGAAAAGGAGAGTTTGAACTGAATAGGATTAATGGTTGGTTTAAGATGGATAGTGAATATTATAGGTGGGATATTAACTTTTTTACAATAATGTTTACACTTTTAATAAGTGGAGTAGTAATAATATTTACTATTGTAAAATTCATTAAACTTTCAGCAGAATTAGCTTTTAGTAAGATTTTTACTATTGGTGGAGCTTTTGCAGATATAGCACATGGACAAAAAACGAAACAAATGTTAATGCACATTTTAGGCTTATATATTGCAATAATGGCAACAGGATTAACATTAAATTTATATATAGTAGCAACTGGTTATATGAGTAATAGAGTTGGTGGTTTTACAAGTATATTAGTAAATCTTGCACTAGCTTTATTTGTTATAGATGGTCCTAATTTATTAGAGAAAGTATTTGGTGTTGACGCAGGACTTTCAAGTGGATTAAGACTTTTAATGGGTATAAATAGTGGATTAGATATTTTGAGCAAAATGAAAAATGGACTTGGAGGAGCAGTAAACTTAACTAAAAATGCACTTGAAAAAGGTGCTGTTTTAGGAGCTGGTCTAAAAGGTTTTAAAGATGGTGCATTTTCTAATTTAGAAGATGATATAAGAAATAGTGAACAAAGTGGATTTAATCCACTAACAAAGGAATTACCAGGAGAAAACATAAAATCCCTTGCAGAAGATTTAGGAGAAGATAATAATTTTGGAGAAGATGATAGTATCACAAATAATCCAAACACACCTAATGATGATTCTAGTGGAGGTTTAACATTTGATGAAGTAATGTCAAATGAATTAGCAAATGATGATATAGATAATCATATACCTACATTAGAAGATGATATAAATGATAGTGAGTATACTAATCTTGCAAAATCAGATGGACTAAATGACAATTTTGCAGATGAAAATGAGGTGTTGAGTGATTTTAACAATAGTAATATAGATGAAAATAATATACCTACCTTAGAAGATAATATAGGTTATGATGATAGCAATAGTCCTATAGACAAAGAAAATAATGATTTGGTAGATGGAAAAACTTTAAATAGTAGAGAACCAAGCAAGATAAATAATAATGGAATTGATGAAAATAATATTCCGAATTTAGATGATGATATAAAAGGTCATGCTGATAATCCTATAAATAGAAATGATATGAAGGATAGTATAATGCCTAATGCAGGAATATCAAAAAATCTAAATAATGATATGTCTAATAATAATTTAGATAACTCTTTAAGTGAAGGTGGTTTAGGAGAAAGATTAGATAATCAGAATGTAGAAAGTAATAATGTTCCTAAATTAAATAAGGATAGTTTATCTAATGATATTATACCTGTATCTAATAATAAGGCTAAGAATGAAGTGTTACCAAAGAGTAATAATGATTGGCAATATTATGATAAAGGACAGGAAAACGATAGCCAAGCCTATAAAGAATGGAGTGACTTCAAGAATTTTGCAGAAGGCAGACCATTTGCTAATAGACCGATATATAATGAACCTAATTATATAGATAGTAATGAAACAAGAAATATAAAAGAATTATTATCGGGAGCAATGAGGAAAAAAGTTAATAGCATTAAAGATAGTGAGTTAAGTAATAAAATGAAATTTAGTTATACAATAGGAAATAATACTGCAAAAGACTTGAATAGATATGTAGGAATAAAGAAGGAAGAAGTTAAAGATAAGATAGTAGCAGAAAGAATAAGGAGGAATCTATAATGAAATTTATGATACCAGAAGAGCTTGATGTAAAAATGGGTACTAAATTTCCTATCAATTTTATGGATTTTTTAATAATAATACTTTCATTTATATTATCTATTTTACTTAGAATTATGGTTTATGAAGGATTACAAATATTATTTATAATTTTTGTAGTAAGTACAACTACAATATTAGTATTAAATTCTCCAGATAATAAGGGAAAGAAAATATATCAAAGTATATATTTAGTTTTTAAAAGAGATGATAGAACTTTTCACAGAATTGATGTAAAAGATTAAAAAGTGTCCCAGGGGGACACTTTTTTGTAATTAACTTTAAATAAAAGGAAGTGAAGTGTATGGGAATTACATTTACTATAAAAAAAGTTGGTAATAAAAAAGTTGATAATAAAAGCGAAGAAGTAAATAAGCCAATAAATGATGAAATAACTGAAGAAGTAAAAGAAGTGATTAATGAAAATGAAAGTAAAAAAATAAATAAGAATAAAGAAAAGAAGGATAAATCTAAAATAAAGGATAATAAAAAGAAAGCAAAATTAGAAAAGAAGAAACTTCTAAAAGAAAATAAAAAAATATATGTAGAAACTAAAGATAAGTTAGCTATTTTATCAATGATGGAAGATGGATATTTTAAAACTAAAACAGGCTTTTTAGATATTCTTCAAATAGAAAGTATGGATATAAAAGGAATGAATGAAATAGAATCGGTAACTTTAATATTATCATTTTCATATATGTTAAAAACATATACAGAAGATTTGAAAATAATAGCAATGAACTATCCAACTAATACTAAGAAACAACAAACATATATTGAAAAGAAAATGAAAGAATGTATTAATAAAAATCATTTATATTTTTTAAATAAAAGATTGGATCAACTTAAAAAGATAGAGAAAGTAAGAAGTGATAGAGAATTCTATTGTATGATATTTGCTAAAGATGAAAAGGAAATGAAAGATAATAGAGAAAACATACTATCTAATAGTAAAGAAATAAAATTGTATGATATAGAAGTTGAAAAGAAAATAAAAATATTAAGAAAACTTAATAATATGAATTCCAATATAAATTAATATATAACTTTAATGAAATACACAGCAAAAATTATCATGTATAAAATAAAGAGTTTTTGCATTAATTTAGCAAAAAATATTAAAAATTAAAATTAAAATACAAAAAACTACAAATTTCGAAATTACTCCATGATATAATCTTATAGAAAATTTATAATAAAGGAGTGAATTTATATGGATATTAAATTTGCAATGAGTGTATTATTTTTTTGGGTTAAAGGTGAGGTGTCTGTAGATAGTAGATTTGTTAGAACAAATTTATCCAATACTATTTTAGGCTTTATACCAGCAGGTAGAGATAGTCAAAGTATTCCGTTAAAAAACATTTCTAGCTCTACTACTTCAACAAGTTATAATATTAAAGCTTTAATTGGTGGAGCAATTTTAAGTATTTTAGCATTAAGTATGCTATCTGATTCTTTTTTTATAGGAATAATATTATTAATTATTGGAGTAAATATTTTATGTTCTGGTATTCAGATAAAACTTATAATTGAAAAAGGTGGTTCACCTTACGTAATTTCTGTTCCATTTTTTGAACAAGGTAAGATTCTTAATATTAATAATGCTATTCATCAAGCTTTATCTGATGATACAGATAAAACAGATTTAAATATGTTTTTTGATAAAAAAATTAAATAATAATTTACAGCTTATATTAATAATATAAGGATGATGAAAGAAATAATGTATAAAAAAACGTTAGGCAAAAGCTTAACGTTTTTTTAATTGGAGGTTTTTATATGGAAAATATAGATGAAGTGTTAGGATATAATCCTTACTTATTAAGTGAAATACAGCCACAAGGTGGAGTGAAATTTCAGGAAGATAAAATTATTAAAGGAGATGGATATGAGGCATGTTTAGATGTATTTGCATTACCTAAAAAAGAATTAGACGCTTTTTGGTTAGATAATATTTTAAATATACCTAATACTATTGGAACAGTAGATATAGCAACAGAAAATAAAAGTGTTGTTTTGAAGAAGATAGAAAAAGCATTAGCAGAGCAAGAATCAAGATATAATGATTCTATAAAGCGTATAGAGAAACAAAATGCTAAAAGAGAATATGCAATATTAGAAGCATTAGCAGAAGAAGTAATGAATGTGGGAGAAGTTATTAAATTAATAAAGATGAGAATATATGTAGCTTCACCCTTAAAAACAGAGCTTGAAGAAAGTATAAGAAGAGTTAGAAAAACTTTAGAAGATAATCATTTTCAAGCTATTGTATTACTAAATGAACAAGAATATGAGTATCAATCATTATTTACTAATTATGCAGTACAAAAAGAATATAATAATAAGAGAATATGGAAACCAATACCTAGTTTAAGTTTAGGGGGAGGAGTACCATTCCATTATACCTCTATAAATGATCCAAGGGGACTTTATATTGGCACTACTTCTACAGGAGGTAGTGTTATTTTTGATTTATTTAATAAGAATAAGAATAGAATATCTTATAGTGCATTGGTAATGGGAAAACCAGGAGCAGGTAAATCAACATTATTAAAAAAGTTGATTTTAAATAATTCTATTTGTGGCAATTTTATTAGAGTAATTGATATTACAGGTGAATTTGGTTCATTAATAAAAAGATTAGGTGGTAAAGAAATTTTCCTTGATGGAACTGGAGATATAATTAATCCACTTCAAATTTATCCAACAATAATGGATGAAAAGACAAATCTTATTTTAGAGGATAAATGCTTTGCAAGTAATCTTTCTAAGTTAAATAATTTATATAGAACTTTGAAACCTAATTGTAATGAAGATGAAATATCAGAGTTTGAAATATTAGTATGTGAATTTTATGAGGAATATGGTATTAAAAGAGAAAACTGTACTCAATATAAGAATGAGGAATATCCAATATTAGAAGAACTATTAGAATTTGTAAATAACAAGTTATATGATAAAGATAATAAAACAGTTAAGAAGAATTTAACTCCAACTACAGTAGCAAGATTAGAGAGTATAAAGCTAATTTTATCAAAATTAATTTTAAATTATGGTTCTTTATTTAATGGTCATTCTACTATTGGGGATATTACAAAAGAGCAATTAATATCATATAATTGTTCAAATTTAAAGCAATTAGATAAGCGTATATTTGTTAGTCAATTATTCACTACATTAAGTTCGGTTTGGGGACAAGCTTTAGTGCATGGTAGAAAAGAAAAATATGATTATGAAAAAGAAAATAAGAGTGAAGATGAGGTTAGCAGATTTTTATTAATTATGGATGAAGCACATAATTTTATTAATGTTAATAATATGAGTTCGGTTGAAATAGTTATAACAATGATAAGAGAGTTTAGAAAATTCTTTGGTGGTGTTGTATTAGCAAACCATAATGTAAGTGATTATGTTCCAGAGAATTCAAAAAATGATAGTGTGTTAGAAGAAATTAAGAAGATATTTACAATGACACAATACAAATTTATTATGCGTCAAGATGTATCAGAGAAGGATATATTAAAGAAAATTTTCAAGGGTGTATTAAGTGATAGTGAAATAGAGAGAATACCTAGATTTTCAAAAGGACATTGTATATTATGTATTGATGGATTGTCTAATATTACTTTTAAAGTAGAGATAGATAAAGAAGAAGAAATATTATTTGAAGGTGGGGCATAAGATGAAAAAAGTATTTTTAACAGTTTTTTTATTAGCTTCATTAATACTGTTTATAATTATAATTTTTAATTTTTTTAGTAAGCCTAAATTTTATAAAGAGAGCAATCAAGATAATATTACCGATGAATCCAATAGTGTTGGAGAGCAAGAAGGTTTAGATTATGGCGAAGATAAAAATAATGAGGATTACAAAATTAATTTATCAGATAAAGAGAAAAATAACACTAAACAAGCAGGAAAAGAATTTGTAGAACTTATACATGGATATTCATTAGATAATTCACATAAAGATCAAGTTATGAAAGCTACTGAATTTGCTACAGAAAGTATGAAGAGTTTTATTATTGGTACTTTTATAAATAGTAAGCAACCTATTTTATATGAAGGGTTTTATGCTAGAGTAGTGGATAGAGTAGAACCAGTTGAATGTAAAATATATGAAGATAGTATTATGTGGGAGTACAATGTATATTCTAATATAATAAATAAAGAAGGGGAGTTAATCAATAAAGAATCAAACATAGTAAATTTACTTTTTGTAAAAGAAAATAATGAATGGAGAGTTGGAGAATATTCTACAACTCAATATAGAGGATAATGTTAAAGAAATATCTAAAACTTAAAACAAAAAAGAAAATATTAAGATGGATAGTAAAAGGATTAACTTTCTTATTCACATCAACAATGGGTTTATTTTCAGTAATAGCAATTGCTATTACTTTTTTTATTATTGGAGTATCTGAAATAAATAATAGTGGAGCAGATTTAGAAAGTGGAGGAGTTCCTAAAGAATATATAGAATATTTCAATCAAGCTTCAGAAGTATTTAATATACCTAATTGGTGTTTAGCAGCAGTAGCAAAACAAGAAAGTAATTTTAATCCTAATTCTTCTTATAAAGGTGCATATGGAATAATGCAAATACAAAAAGTAGACCCTTCAACAGGAAAAGATTTGTGGTTATATTTAATTAATAATGGTTTAGGAGCAGTATATAAATCTAATGGATATTCATTTAGTGATAGTGAAGAAATGTGGAACATATTTTTAAATGATCCTAAAGCTCAAATATATGCTGGAGCATATGAGATAAGATATTATGCAAATTATGTTTTGTATAAAAAAGGATATATCAACAAATTAGATTACAATAATAATGAAAATATGAACTTAATTGATTGGAATTCGGAAGAAAATAATTATGAATTTAGAGAACTATTAAGAAGAATTTTTGCTTGTTATAATGGGGGACCAGGATATGGTATGAGTGTGGATTTAGACAATGCACAAAATGATTATCCTAACAAAGTATTTAATTATGCAATGGAATTTAGAAGCAATGGAATAAATGGCAGTGGTCAAGTTGGAGATAATGAAACAATAGAAAAAGCTATTGAAGCAGGAGTGAAATGGGTTGGAAAATCACCGTATGTATGGGGTGGTGGAAGAACACAAGCTGATGTAGATGCAGGTCGTTTTGATTGTAGTTCTTTTGTGCATTATTGTTTTGCAGAAGGTGGTATTCAACTAGGTAAAAGAGAAAGTGTAGTTACTGATTCACTTGTTGTTATGGGAGAAAAAATTAATATCAATGAAATAAAAAGAGGAGATTTAATTTTTTTTGATACATATAAAACTAATGGTCACGTTGGTATATGGCTTGGGGACAATAAATTTTTGCATGATGGAACTTCAACTGGAGTAACTATATCAGAATTTAAAGGTTACTATGTTGATAAATTTAATGGTGTAATAAGAAGAGTTGTAAAAACAAATTAAACTTAATTCTTTATTTTTTCAATTATTTATTTAGAAAGGAGGCAATTATTATATGAGTTTTAATAAAAAAGCAGATAAAATTATAAAAAGAATTGAAGAAAAATTAGATGAGATTAGGCAAAAAAATCATATAAAAAAGTCATATAAGTATATTGTATTAGCTATTTTTATTGGAGTAGGATATATATTTTTCTTTTTATCACCATTAATATTTGATAGCAATAGTGGAGTGAGAATTACAGAGTTAAATAAAAAAATAGTTTTAAAAAATTCTAAGTTTTCTATAAGAGATGAAAAGTTTAGTGAGAAAAATAATCTTTTGGAGATAAAATTAGATTTAGAAAAAACCAATATAAATTTTGCATTTGATTATAGCTTTAGAGCAATAAGTAAAGAGAATACAAACAAAGAATTACCAATAGAAGTTGTAAAACTTGAGGATGGAAATATAGTTCTTTTAGTTACAACTCCTAAGAAATGGTCAGCAATAGCAGTTGATATTAAAGAAGAAAAGATGATAGAAGTAGGAGAAGAAAGAATATATATTGATAGAGATAAGTGTTATAAAGTAGATGATTTAGAGAAGAAATCTAAAGAAGAATATCTAATAGAAAATTTAAAAACAGATATAGAAAAAGTGAAAGAAAAGATAAAAAAATATGAAGAAGATATAGAAATAAATAAGTTGACAAAGAAAAATACAGAGAAAGAAATAGAGGAAATAGAGAAGCAAAAAGAATTTTTAGTAGGTGAAGAATTAGAAAAAGCTAATAGTAATATTGAAAAATATAAGAATGACATCATAGGATTAGATAATGCAAACATAGATTTAGAAGATAAAATTCAGGAAGAAAAAGAGAAGATAAAAATGTTAAATAAGAGAATAGATAAGGCTGAAAAAGAACTTGGAATGTAGAAAAAAGTGTTCAAAAAATATATGCAAAATGTATGTAAAAATGTATGCAAAATATATGCAAATTAAAGATTTTATGTCACCACGAAAACACTAGGCTTTGCCTAGGACACCAACTTGTTTGGGGTCAGTTTTCCCTTATGCTCTTCTTTAATTTTAGAAAATATGATATTTGAGATATTTTTAATATTTTTAATGATTAAAAATTAGATTTTATGGCAACAAATATTTTTCTAAAATTAAAGAATTCATTTAGGAACGAAGTGAAAGTTTGTTTAACTTTTTTAAAGTTAATTGCTGAAAAGCAAAAGGAGGATAAGCAAAATGGATTTAAAAGTTAGAAATGTACCGAAGAAAATTGTAGCATATATAGATGAAAAAGCTAAGGCTAAAAAGGTAAGTAGAGAAGAATTTTTAAGAGAGCAATTAAGGTTAATTGCTCTTGATGATGAAATAAAAACTATCAAAGAACAGGAAGAGTTAATGATGAATAACTTAATTAAAGTAATTCAATTAAATACAAAAGTAATGAAAGTTTTTCTTAAAAATAACTGTTTATCTATAGAGGAGGTTTTAGAAGATGAGTAAAATTAGAAGCTCATATTTTTTATCGGAAAATAGTTTGAGATATATAGATGAATATAAAGAGAAAAATAATTTATCATCTAAGGCAGTAGCATTAGATAATATTATAATGGAGCATGAAAAAAACACTAAGTTTAGAGTTAATGATACTGCAAAACTTATGGCATTAGAAATTGGAAAAGTATTAAAAGAAGATATCGATAAATTTAAAGTTAGTGCAAGAGAAACAGACAAAAATGTTCAAATACTTATAGAAATGATTAATGGATTTTTTATAAAATCTTCAATAGGAGAAATTGTAACCACAACTGGAATTGTTTCTATGAAGAAAGAAAGTCCGGGATATCAAATTGCAAAAGATGAAGTTAAAAAGAGAATTCATAAAAATAAAATTAGAAAAAGTGATAGCGTAAATGAGTAGACCAGCAATAATACATAAATCAAGATTTATTACAAGTAAAAGTAGAAAGTTTAAAAGTTATATTGATTATATAGATAGAGATGAAGCAACTAGAACTTATAAGTTTTCACAGTTCTCTTTATATAATGATTATATGGGGAATCCGGAAAAGTCAGGTAGTATTTTTACAAATAGTAAAAATTATTTGAATAAAAAAGACCTAGAAAAATTAAAAGAAAAATTTGAAATGGCTCAAAAGAATGGGAGTATAATGTGGCAAGATGTATTTAGCTTTGATAATGAGTGGCTTATAGAAAATGGATATTATGATAAAGAAACTCATATACTTAATGAAGAAAAGTTACGACTTGCAGTAAGAAAAAGTATGAGGTATGTACTAGAAAAAGATAATATGAATAGTGCTTTATGGAGTGCTAGTTTTCATTATAATACTAATAATATTCATGTTCATATTGCTACTGTGGATTTAAGTAATAATCCACGAAAAAGAGGAAAGAGAACTCCTAATACATTAAAGCAAATGAAAAGTAGATTTGTTAACGAGCTTATAAGCAGGAATGAAACTTATAAAAAAATTAATGAATTAATTAGAGATAATATAGTAAAAAATAGAGAAAATTTTTTGTCATCTAAAGATAAAGTATTAAGAGAAAAAACGTTGCAACTTATAAAAAACTTACCGAATAATCGAAGATATTGGTACTACGGTTACAATAAAATAGATTCTATTAAACCACTTTTAAATTCAATTTCTCATTATTATATTAAGACATATCATAAAAAAGAATATGATGAATTAATAAGAAATTTAAATAAGAAAGAGTTAGAATTGAAAAGAATTTACGGAGAAGGAAATAAAGAAATGTATAAAGACTATAAGAAGAATGAACTTAATAATCTTTATAAGAGAATGGGAAATTCAATATTAACAGAACTAAGAGAGTATGCAAAAGAAGAATATAAATATAGTAAATCAAATAGTAATAATGAAAAGACTAATGAATATAAAGAGAGTAAATCATTAATAGAAACACATATAAATAGTAAAAGAAATGAAAGTGAAAATAGAACAGATTCTAAAACACGTTATAATGGAGGAGATAGCAAAAATAATAAAAGTTCAGATTTTATAAATAAAGAGTGGGATAATTTTTATAAAGATAGGATAGTAAGTGAAATTAAGAAAGGTAATGAGAATAATAAAAAAAATAGTCATTATAATCAAAACAGTATTGTTTTAAATAGAAGAGCTATTAGTAATTTAAAAAAAGTAATGAAGAATGAAGTGGAAAAATATATAAACCAAAGAGAATATGAAAGAGCAGAAAGAGAAAAAGAATATGAAAATTTAAGAAATAATGAAATGGAGATATAATTACTATGATGTTTGATGAGAGAAAAGATTATAACTTAGCAAAGATAGATGAAATACTTGAAGCTGGATTAATATTAAAGCCAATTTCAGTTATAGATGGAACTGGATATGAAAAATTTAAAGTGAATTTATCAGAAAGTGAGATTAAATATTTAGTAGAAGAAAATAATAATAGTCCTATTTTCCTTCCATATAAAGATAAAAAATTAATAGAGTTTAAGAAGTAATACCAGGATAATACCTGGTATTTTATTTTGATAAAAGAAAGTTAAATAGGTGTCCCCGGGGGACACTTATTTTTTATATTTTAAAGAAAGGAGAAGTAGAAAAGGTATGAAAAAATATGAAAAAAAATCTTTCAAAGATAGAAAAAGTGAGGTGGATGTATTAATAAAAAATGCTGAAGAAAAAATAAAAACTGTTTTTGATACTCCAGAGCAAATAAAAGAATTAGCAGAGTATATGGCTAGATTTTATAATTATTCATTAAGAAATTCACTTTTAATTGATGAACAATTCAAGGGAGCAAAAGCAGTAGGGTCATATGCTTTTTGGAAAGAGAAAGGATATGTAGTTAATAAAGGGGAAAAGGGAATAAAAATATTAGTACCAACTCCACTTTCGGATAGATTTATAAATGAAAAAGGTGAAGCTATTCCTTTAAGTAAAGCTAATGATAAGGAAAAAGATTTAATAAAAGAAGGAAAGCTTGAAGTATTAGCAGGTAGAATGGCTTTTAAACAAGGATATGTATTTGATATAAGTCAAACTAATGCAAAGGCAGAAGATCTTCCTAAAATATTTCCTAATAGGTGGCTTGATGGAGAAGTTAAAGATTATGATTTAATGTATAAGGCTATGGAAAATATAGCGAAGAAAATAGGAGTTAAAATTATAGAACCAAAGGAAGAATTAGGTTTAGCAAAAGGAGTTAGTTATTCATTAACAAAAGAAGTGGCATTAAACCCTAGAAATACTCAACTACAAAATGTAAAAACACTAATTCATGAATTAACTCATGCTAAACTTCATGGTAAAGAAACTAGAGAAAATTATTCAGTTAATGAAAAAGAGTTTCAAGCTGAACTCACAGCTTATACAGTATGTAAATATTTTGGATTAGATACAAGTGAGTATTCTTTTAGATATATAAGTAGTTGGACTAATGGATTTGAGTTAAAAGATAAAGAAAAGTTATTAAATGAAGTTAAAGAAACAACAAGAGATTATATTGAGATTATTGAAGCTATTATGGTTAATAATAAAGAGTTATCTTTAGAGTTAGTTAATGAAATGAATTTAGATGATAGAAATAAGAAGGTTCAAGTTATATATAGTGAGGTAGATACATTTAAAGAAGGCAATAAACTAGAATATGAAGAAGTAAAAGAGCTATATAGAGAATCTATAGAAAATGCAGTTGATGAAAGGGTATTAGAATTAAGATTTATTATTGATAAAGATTTTGATTATACAGATGAATTTTTAATAAAGAAGGGAGAAGATATTGATTTGACTAAATGTTTAGAGAAAAAGGTTGATGATACTTTATATGTTAAGTCAATGATAGAAAGATACTTAAATGAAAATGATATTGAAAGAAAAAACAATAAACTAATGGTTGAGAAAGATATGGAGATAAATAAAAGTAATGAAATTCATATAAGAAAAGAAAGAGAATTAGAGATGTAAAATAGGCAGAATAAATCTGCCTATAAATTTTAAATTTTGATATGGTGGTGCGTTTGAAGTGGGTATAAATGGTAATAGGTTCAAAAAGCAAGATGTATATAAATTAGCAAAAGAAACAAAGAAATTTCTTGAATTATTGAATGGGATAACAATTCAAAGTAGATATGAAAGTGATATTAAAGATATAGAAAATCAAAAAAGTAAATTAGAAGAAATGTTATTAATGTTTGAACCAACAATACTAGAAGAGTATATTGAACAAACTAAAATAGCATATAGAGAAATGATAAGAGCAAAGAAGGAATATGAAAGAGTAGTTAAAGAAGGATGCTATAAGGAAACTATAGAGAAGGCGAAAAATTATTATAAAGAAAAAGCTTTAGTTTATGAAGCAAAGAAAGAATATAGAGATAAACTTAAAGAAGTTTTAAATTAAAAAGTGTCCCCGGAGGACACTTTTAGATTAATATTAATAAAGAAAAAGTCCAAGAGTTTTTGGCAAGTGGTTAAAGGAATAACACTATAAAAAACTTATCGGTTCACCACCGATAAAATAACCGTTAGAAGGGAATTGAATTTTCTTAGATGTTGCTATTAAATATTAATATATAATAGTGGTGTGACTGTCCTAGCATAGAGTAAACTATGAGGGGGATACAATGAGTTAGATGGTACTATACTTGATAATACTAGACCTAAGCGAGTTTGAATTGTATGGCTTTTAGCTGAGTAAATAAAATTTTACTTTCACCCAAAAGATAATTTTTTGAAAATTTGTCCCAGTAGGGGGGAGTGAACTGACTAAAGCTATAAGAATAGCTTTAGAAGGATAGAAGTCAATAGAAAGGATTTATACTGGATTCTATTTGAAAGTTCACTAGGGGGAATATGGTTTTGTAGTTTTTTAGGAATATACACAAGATAATAGGAAGGAGTGATTTATTAAGGTGAAAATATTAAGAAAGATAGTTGTTATGAGTAGTGTAACTGGAGGAAAAGAAGTAGAAAGGTATATATGTAATAGATGTGGGAGAAAGATAAAGGATAGCATAAAAGTAAATACAAGAAGAAAAAATAAGAGAGGTAATAAGAGCTATTCTAAATTAATTTATATAGATAAATGTAATGAATGTGGTGGAAGTGGTAAAAAAGGAAATGAAGTAGAGTCGGGGAGGCAATACTTAAATTTTAATTAAGTATAAGAAAAAGTATTTTTCCATAATATATAATAGCAGTAACTAGTAAATAGTAATAATACTTAGATTAAATAAACTGACTTCATTAAATGCAATTCAAAGTTCTTTTTATTAATTATTTTATTAATTAACAAAACAGAGCAAGAATACATTTGAACTATTTCATTAATATTTTTCCTTGAATACTATACATTCTGATAGTTTCTTTATATAGTACAAAGAATAAGTTATTGCTCCTTCTTTGTATACACATCAATATCCTGTTTATTTACATAAATACCATTATATCAAATATTTGTGATTATTTATAGACTTTTTTATAATATTTTCCAAGTTAAAATAAAATTGTAATTTTATAAGACAATATATTTTTAGGAGGTTCTATATGAAAAACATTAAAAAAATTACGTCTTTGATGCTTTTATCACTATTAATATTGGGATTTTCATCTACAGTTGTAAAGGCAGATAATGGACAATCTGTATCACTTAGCTTTAACTCATATGCTGGTCACGGATTTGTTGATGGTAAAGATAATGGCCAGTATTACTCTTTAACTTCTGGTAATGTTACGTTAGAAGCTACAGAATCTACAGGTGGTTTTAAAATGGAACTTAGAAGAAATTTACCTATCGGTTCAGTTGGTATTTCTAGTAAATCTATTAGCTCTGGAGCTAAAAATTATGTTTGGCAAATCGATAAAGATTCTACAAAATATTGGTTTTCTGCTTATGGTGGAGATAAGGCATATACTCAATATAGTTTAAAAGGAAAATGCATGATCATAAAATATGGTAAAGGAGTTTGCCTATATGTCGTATAATCTTAGCGGAAAAGACTTTTTAATAGTCTGCAGTTTTATTTGGATACTTATTAGAGTTTTTAGTTTTTTCTTAAAGAAAAAACATTTTAGTTATAATCTAATTTTAAACGAATTATTATATTTTTCATTAATGACATATTGTTCAATGGCTATAGGACTAACTATTTTCCCATTAAGATTTGGTAGTCCGATAGTTGATGAAATATATTTAAATTTAATACCATTTTCATCTTCAATGTATGAACATATTTATGTAATGCCTTTACTTAAAAACATAATAGGAAACTTCCTATTGTTATTTCCTTTAGGATTTTACATTCCTTTACTAAGCAATGTAAAGAAAGTTTCTATGAAAAGAATACTATTTATAGGTCTTTTGACTTCTTGCTCGATTGAAATAATTCAATTACTTACTAATATTTTAAGAATTAGTGGTTCCACTCGAATAACTGACATCAATGACATTATATTAAATACACTAGGAATTATTGTAGGTTACTTTATATACTCTAATTTTTTTAGTAAATTTTTAAAAGAATTATTTAATAGAAAATAGTTTCTTTATTACACATGTTAGAATAAACTAGAGTTTAACTTTTACTGTTAGACTCTAGTTATATTCTTTTCAAAGATGGTTCTAACTATGAATTTTAAGAAAAATATAATTACCAAATTACCATTAATGCTTTCTCTTTTAGGTATTGCAATTTCAATGATACATATAAAAGGAAACTCTATAGGCTCTTATATAACCAATAGAGTTCCTGATGGAATTTTATCAATACCTTTATTTTTTCTTTCTATACACTTAGGTAATAAAGTTAATGATAAATCATTCTTTGTAAGTTTAGGAATACTTATAAGTAAATTTATTTTAGCACTATTTTTCATCGGAATAATTGTTACTCTTTTTATGGAATTATTTTAATTAAAAATTATTAAAGAATTCGCTCTACGAGATTAGAACTTTTTCTTCGCTAAAAATATTTTTAGTATTGATATTAAGTTGTGGATAAAGGGGGATTGCATTAGGAAAATTCCCCCTATTTTGTTAAAAGTAATTTTGGTAAAGTCAAAGATTCTAAAGGGTTTATGGCATTTGTAAAGAAGTGAATTTTATAGAATTAAGTATAGGATTTATAAATAAAAATAAGAAAAAGTAAAATCACAAATTTCTGTGGCTATTACTAGATGATATGTAATTAAGAATAGTAGGCTTTAAAATCATACATATATCATAGTATTCATTAAAGAGGTGAAAGTTTAACCCCAAAATTATCTTTTTAAAATGTTTTTATTAAACTTTTTTTAAGACATACAATAAAAGCTATTTTAAATTAATTTATATAGATAAATATAATGAATGTGGTGGAAGTGATAAAAAAGGAAATAAAGTAGAGTAGGGGGAGTAATACTTAAACTTTAATTAAGTAGAATAAAAAGCGTCCCCGGGGGACACTTTTTATTTAAAGTATTCAAGTAAACTTTTAAATAAAGTAGAACTAATTCTAGTGTGTTCAAGTTCGGATTTTATATAATCAGAGAATTTGATTTTTTTATTTATCATAAGATTACTTTGTTTTCTGACTTCTAGTATTGCTCTATCAGCATTTTCTATAAGTTGTTGCAACTTTAGATTTTCGGTTAATTCTTCGAGATTTTCTTTAGGAGCATTAGCCTTTAATTCTTTAATTTCATTTTCAAGTTTTTTCTTTTCTTCATTAGCTTTTAAATATTCATTAGTAACTTCTTCAATTTTCATAGAATATTTATCATCAAGTTCTTGTTTGACTTCAACTCTAAGTTGTCCTTCTATTTGAGAAATAATTTCTGATTTATCAGTATGTGCTTTATTTAATTCTGTCTTTAATTCAGAGTTGTATCGTATTAATGAATTTTTAGTTTTTATTTCTTCTTCCTTTTGAAGTTCAACTCTTTTTAA
>OKWT01000183.1_pt1 | contig 21941 bp, 18 predicted proteins | sample 1607131 | NCBI WGS metagenome assembly OKWT01 (sample SAMN07501045, study PRJEB24779) | human gut metagenome
AAATATTGTACATTATTCTTTCTTCTCTAAATTGCGATTCCGCAAGAAAACTGGGAGCAAATGTTATATAAAATTCATACTTTTCGCAAGCGCTTTCCCATTTTTTTTACTTAATTGTATTAAGTTTAATCAATTTTCAGCGTTTAAATCTTCCGATTTTTTGACCGCTCTTTTTCGTTTCGTTGGCGACGCATTTAAACCTTTTGAAATCTGACTTAGACGACGTAATGCGGTGAAATCCACAAAACGTACTAAATCCGGCAACATTTGATTAAGTGTAAACATAAATTGCTGATAACTCCCCTGTTTTTGACTGATATCCGTTAACTGCGCTTCCCAATGTGCCGTCATGTCAGGTTGCGTAGCAATATCCGGTAGCGCTGAAATGAGGATCCGCCCCGTTTCTGTGCTGTGAATATTACGCCCTTTTTTCGTTAAAAAACCGCGTTTAAACAGCAATTCAATAATGCCCGCACGGGTGGCTTCTGTGCCAAGTCCATCTGTTTCACGCAGAATTTTTTTCAATTCTTTATCTTGCACAAAGCGCGCAATCCCTGTCATTGCCGAAAGCAATGTCGCGTCGGTAAATGGTTTCGGCGGTTGCGTTTTTTTGCTTACCACTTCGCCTCGTTCACAATACAGGATCTGCCCTTTCTTCACGATCGGCAAGAGCGGCTCTTGATTTTCATCTTCGTCTTCTTTACCAAGCAATTCTTTCCAACCCGCGGTTTGCAAGTTGCGCGCTTGAGCCACAAAAGTACCGCCCGCAATACTTAAGGTAATTTTACTTTTACGATATTCCGCATCTGGACAGAATTGCAATAAATACTGGCGCGCAATCAATTCATAAATACGCTGTTCATCAATACTTAAATTGATCGAGCGCGTATTAGCCGTTGGAATAATTGCATGGTGTGCTTCCACTTTTTTATCATTCCAACAACGATTACGTTGCTCGCCATCCACCACAGATGGCAAAGTTTGATAAGTCTGACAATGCTGTGAAATCGCATTCATCACTTTATGTCGTTCAGCAAAATGCTCTTCCGGCAAATAACGACAATCCGAACGCGGATAAGTAATCAAACGATGGGTTTCATATAACCGCTGACAGGTATCCAACACACTTTGTGCTGACATGCCAAACCGTTTTGCCGCATCAATCTGCAATGCTGATAACGAGTAAGGCAAAGGGGCCGTTTCTTTCTCGCGCTTATTTACATATTCGGTCACTTCGGCAGGTTGATCGGTAATGCGTTTCACCACATTTTCGGCTAAGCCTAAAGACAGTACGCGACCATCTTCATCTTGGTAATCTTCGCAAGCCTTACTCGGTTGCCAAAGTGCAGAAAAAAGTGCGGTCGGATTTTCAGATGTTTTTTCTTCTTTTACCCACGCCAACACTTCATAGAAATCTTTGGGTTGGAAATTTTCAATTTCCAAATCACGTCGAACAATCAAGCCTAACACGGGGGTTTGCACTCGCCCAACGGAAAGCACGCCATCATAACCCGCTTGGCGACCGCGAATGGTATAAGCACGGGTCATATTAATGCCATAAAGCCAATCGGCACGCGCACGCGCCAGAGCAGAGGTGGCTAATGGAATAAAATGACGATTAGGTTGGAGTTTTTGTACCGCTTTTTCGACCGCACTTGGGTTAAGATCGCTAATCAAACAACGCAAAATGCCATCACGTTTTTCCGCTGATAAATTGGCATAGCTGAACACTTCATCCACCAGCAACTGCCCTTCTCTATCCGGGTCTCCTGCGTTAACTAAAACATCGGCTTGATGAATGAGTTTTTCTACCACGGAAAGTTGTTTTTTCACTTCTTTTCGCGGTAACAGAATCCACTTTTCAGGAATGATGGGTAAATGTTCTAAACGCCATTGTTTGAATTTTGGATCGTAGGCATCGGGTTCAGCCTGTTCGAGCAAATGCCCCACACACCAAGTCACAACATCATCATTGCCGCATTTAATAAAACCATCCCCCCGTTGATGAGGTTTTGGCAATACATCGGCAATAGCTCGCCCAAGACTGGGTTTCTCGGCAATAAACAGGCGCATAAGATTAGTCGATCTGACGACGACCTAAGAAAGAATGAGTTAAGGTTGTGCCGTCCACAGTTTCTAATTCCCCACCGACAGGGATCCCGTGAGCAATACGGCTTACTTTAATATTATGTTGATGGCAAATTTCAGCAATATAATTAGCTGTGGCGTCGCCTTCTACCGTTGGGTTCATGGCTAAAATCACTTCGTGGAAAGATTCTTCTACCAGACGTTTTTGCAATAAATCTAAACCAATCTCTTTTGGACCAATACCATCTAAAGGCGATAAGTGTCCCATTAAGACAAAATAACGCCCAGAAAATTGGCCTGTTTGCTCAATAGCCTGAATATCCGCTGGCATTTCCACCACGCAAAGCAAACCTGAATTTTGACGGCGAGGATTGTTACAGATATTACATGTTTCCTCTTCGGTAAAATCACGACACTGCGAACAATGCCCAATTTTAGACATTGCTTCCGTTAACGCGCGTGCTAAGTTCATCCCACCGCTACGATTGCGCTGTAAAAGATGATAAGCCATACGCTGCGCTGATTTCGGACCAACACCCGGCAAGCAACGAAGATTTTCAATAAGATGTTCTAAAAGTGGACTGCTTTGCATAGTATTTATGATGGGAGAAAATGGATGGTGTGTGAATCGATAAACTCACACACCCGATGAATTAAAATGGAAGTTTCATTCCTGGCGGTAATGGCATGCCTGCGGTTACAGAAGCCATTTTTTCTTTTTGTAATTCTTCTGCACGACGGACTGCATCGTTGAATGCGGCAGCGATTAAATCTTCCAACATTTCTTTATCGTCTTCCATTAAAGAAGGATCGATCTCAATACGACGGCAGTTGTGCGCACCATTAATCGTGATTTTTACTAAACCTGCACCACTTTCGCCAGTTACTTCTAATTGGGCAATTTCTTCCTGCATTTTTTGCATTTTTTCTTGCATTTGTTGGGCTTGTTTCATCAAGCCGCCTAAACCGCCTTTTCCGAACATTGGATTTTCCTTCTTAAATTAACTAAAACGAGCCGCATTTTAGCGAAAAAATTTGCCTTTGGGAACAGAGAAATTTATTATTCCACACTTCAAAACTGGGTCAAAAACGACCGCACTTTTATTTAGGAATCGCAGATGGAAACTCGTTATTACTTTATATTTACGGCAGCCATTATTTTGTTACAACTGCTGATTTATATTTTTAATAAAACGCTGATTTGGTGGCAGAACAAACCGCTATCACAAAAGGCAAGACGAGCGATCACTTTTACTAGCTTTTTGCTTCCTAATGTCTTGGTTATTTGCCATTTTTTAAAGCTTTTTACGGTATTTCGACTTATAGCTTTAATGCTTGCGCTACTCCTTTTTTCAGCCTTTGCAAGTATTGCTGTAGGATGTGTTCATTTTCTTTTCCGAAAATCAAAATCCATCACCAAAATCGACCGCACTTTGCGTATCGCTTATCCCGTTTTATTCATTGGTATCATTGCCTTAAGTGTGTATAACGCCTATGTTACACGTGTTACTCATTATGAAATCACACTAGATAAGCCGGTTAAACCATTGCGAATCGGTATGGCTAGTGATCTCCATTTAGGCAAATTATTTGGTGGGAAAGAATTGGATAAATTGGCTGATATTATGCAGCAAGAAAAGGTTGATATCATTTTACTACCTGGCGATATTATGGACGATAACGTCAACGCTTATTTAGCTGAAAAAATGCAACCCCATTTAGCAAAACTCAAGGCGCCAATGGGCGTTTATGCCACACTAGGCAATCATGACTTATTCGGTGACCAAGATCGAATTGATCAAGAAATTCGCAAAGCCGGTATTACGGTATTAAGAGATGAAACATTAACATTAAATAATGAATTGGTACTGATTGGACGAAATGACAATCTTGCTCACGATAGACCAAGTACCGAGACCTTATTAAAACAAGTGAATACTGACTTACCGATTATTCTATTGGATCACCGCCCAACAGATATCGAAAAACATGCGTCACTCCCGCTTGATATTCAAGTTTCAGGGCATGCACATAAAGGGCAAGTATTCCCGGCGAGTTTAATCACGAAAATGATGTATCGTTTGGATTATGGTCATGAAAAAATTGGCACCCCACATTTTTTTGTCACTTCTGGTTACGGCTTCTGGGGCATACCAATGCGTTTAGGTTCACAGTCGGAAGTGATCATTATTGACGTGAAAGGGAAATAAAAAAGAGCGGTCAAAAATGACCGCTCTTTTATTATCAATTAGCTATTAAGAACACACTACTTTCACCGCTAAGCCACCTTTCGATGTTTCACGATATTTGGCATTCATGTCTTTACCTGTTTCATACATGGTTTCGATCACTTTATCCAAGGTTACGCGAGGATTCGTAGTTCGGCGTAATGCCATACGGCTAGCGTTAATCGCTTTCACCGAAGCAATGGCATTACGTTCAATACAAGGTACTTGCACTTGGCCACCAACAGGATCGCAAGTTAAGCCCAGATTATGTTCCATCGCAATTTCAGCTGCGATACACACTTGTACTGGTGTACCACCTAAGATCTCAGTTAAACCTGCGGCAGCCATTGAACATGCCACACCCACTTCACCTTGGCAGCCGACTTCAGCCCCCGAAATAGATGCATTCATCTTATAAAGGGAACCAATCATACCTGCTGCTAATAAGTAGCGTTCTATGACTTCTGGCGTTAAAGGTGCAACAAATTTTTCATAATAAGAAAGTACCGCCGGCACAATACCACACGCACCATTAGTTGGTGCTGTTACGACGCGACCACCTGCCGCATTCTCTTCATTTACCGCAAGGGCAAACATATTCACCCAGTCGATCACATACATTGGGTCATGGGCTAAACGGCCGCTATTTGCCTCCAAGAGACGATAAAGTGATGGCGCACGACGAGCAACTTTTAAAGGCCCTGGTAACACACCCTCTGTTTTAATACCATGTTCAATACAATCTTTCATGGTTTTCCAAACATTCTGTAAATGTGCTTCAACCTCTTTTTTATCACGCAATGCTAATTCATTTTTCATCATCACGGTTGAGAGCATTAAGCCACTCTCCTGACAATGTTTCAAAATATCTTCAGCATGTTGATAAGGATACGGCACAGTCACCGGATTTTCTTCCTCTTGACCAAAATGCGCTTCATCTACGATAAAGCCACCACCGATAGAGTAATAGGTTTGGCGGTAAAGCACATTACGATCAGCATCTAATGCAGTAATGGTCATACCGTTTTCATGCAATGATAAAAAGGAATTATGGAATACCATATTGGCATCCCAATCGAAATTAACCGTTTTCTTGCCCTGTGCAATCGACAGTTTTTTGGTTTGTTTAACCTGTTCAATAAAGGTTGGGATTAAATCAATATCCACATCATGCGGCAGATAACCGGCCAATCCCATAATGATCGCAATATCTGTATTATGACCATGTCCCGTCATTGAGAGAGAGCCATACACATCAACATGCAAGGTTGCAGCAGCATCAAATTTACCTTGCTCGATTAAATCATCAATAAATTGCTTGCCTGCTTTCATCGGGCCAACAGTATGGGAGCTGGATGGCCCAACTCCCACTTTGAACATATCAAATACACTAATCATATTATTTTAAATCCTAAGCTAAACTAAAAAGCCGCTTATAATAATCCATATACGACCGCGGAGATAGCAATTAATCCCATAACTGTAACAAATACATTGCTAAAACGACCTTGATAGCGTTTCATTGCTGGAACATTGCGAATCGCATACATAGGCATAATGAAAAGGATCATCGCAATGATTGGGCCGCCAAGGGATTCGATCAAACCTAAAATACTTGGATTAATGATCGCTACACCCCATAAAGTCAATAAGAAGAAAACTGCAGTACCGTAATTTAATTTTTTACGATTCACGCTTTCACCTTTCATTTTGAGGTATAACCCTTCTAAACCTTCACGTGCGCCTAAATAATGGCCAAAGAATGAGCTTGTAATCGCGAAGAAAGCCACTAATGGTGCAAAATAAGAAATGTATGGGTTATCAAATTTGTTAGCAAGATAAGACAAAATACTAATATTTTGTGCTTTTGCTTCTAATAACTCTGCTGGTGTTAAAGTTAATACACAGCTAAATACAAAGAACATCACGAAGAACAGTAATACAGTTGAAGTGCCTTTTTCTGTGCGACCGATGTGATATTCCGTTGTATTAAAATCTTTGTATTCACGTTGTTGAGAAAGCGTGAAGGACGAAATTGCCGGAGAATGGTTAAAAGAGAAAACCAAGACTGGGATAGTTAACCACAATGTCGTGATGAAGCCACCAGCAGTAGGAAGCTCATAAAGCATTGAAGCATTCCATTGCGGAATGAGATAAATTGATAACGCAAAGAGAATCAACACCAGTGGATACACCAGTAATTCGGTGATTTTCAACATCACTTTTTCACTGAACAACATGACTGAAATCAATATCGCAATTAATACAAAAGAAAGAATCACACGGTTTGGTGAAGCCATGCCTAATTGGTTGACGATAAAAGAATCAACCGTATTGGTGATCCCGTTTCCATAAATCAATAAAATTGGGAAGATCGCAAAGAAATATAATAAGGTAATTAATTTCCCTGCAGTCGGGCCGAAATGTTCTTCTACTACTTCGGTAATATCACTGCCTGGTTTAGAAGAAGACAAGACGAAATAAGCCAAGCCACGATGCGCAAAATATGTCATCGGTCCGACTAAAATCGCCATCACAACCAAAGGCCAAAAACCGCCCATCCCTGCATTGATTGGTAAAAATAATACCCCTGCGCCCACCGCAGTACCAAATAAGTTTAATACCCAAGCTGTATCAAATTTATTCCATTTTTTATTAGTTGTAGTGTCCATACATTACCCTCTAAAGTTAAATTATAAAATCTTTATCTAATGAATATTCATTCATTAAATTAGTAGCTGCATTATGATGAGATCAGGGATTAATTGCAAAGTGCAAAATAATAAAGTGTGATCTTGCTAACAATTTTATGTAACTTTTTTACATAAATATTTATCTAGATCAAAAAAGTGCGGTGAGAAATTTGAGCAAATTTTAAAGAGAGGAAAAAAACAGAATAATGCTGAATTTTAAAAAGCAAAAAGCCGCTAAACTGCTTTAGCGGCTTCTTAGAATTTGGCTCCTCCTGCGGGACTCGAACCTGCGACATATGGATTAACAGTCCACCGTTCTACCGACTGAACTAAGGAGGAAATGGTGCCTCGAGGCGGAATCGAACCACCGACACGGGGATTTTCAATCCCCTGCTCTACCGACTGAGCTATCGAGGCGTTATCGTTATTGGCTACTGCCTGACAACGGAGCGTATTAAACTATTTTTTCGGGTATCGGTCAACAATTAAATTCAAAAAAAGTAAAAAAGTTGGTGTGTTTGAGTGGTTAATAACCAAAACGACTATAAAAAGAACGTATTTTGTAAAATGCAATCAAAAATAACCGCACTTTCTCAAAAAATAATGCCCGAAAATTCTTTCGGGCATTGTATTTCATCGCTGAAATTATCGTCTTACGCGGAATTTCTTCTGTGCCGCATCCACTTTCAACAAGTAGTTTCTTGCTTGTGAGGATGGGTGTGCAGTCGTTAAGATACGATACACTTGTTCTGGATACATCTGGTTGATCTTATAGATCGCTTCATCTTTATCCTCATCGAACACGCGTAATACTGCACCTGCACCACTGTTGTAGGCAGAAATCATTGCAAAACGTTTAGAGGTAGGGTTTGTAATACCATCTAAATATTGATTTTGCAGAATCCATAAGTAAGAGACACCCGCATCAATGTTATTTGCTGGATCATAAAGGTAACGTGCAGATGGTTGTCCACCTTTACCTTTCATCGCAAACACATCGCGACCTGCTGTGCTTGGTACCACTTGCATTAAGCCGATTGCATTCGCATAACTGATCGCATACGGGTTGAAGCTAGATTCTGTTTGCATAATACCTAAAATCAAGCTTTCATCAATGCCATAGCGTTCTGCAGCTTTACGGACTAATGGAATATATTTTTGTGCACGCACTTCAACGTGGTTTGCAATCATTGAGATCACCACAAATTGCACAGTGTTACCATTTTGTAAGCGGCGAGTTTGTAATTTATTTTGGATTAAATAAGTCGCAAAGTTACTTGCAATCACTTGGTTAGCAATTTGCTGACCATTGTTATCCACAACCTGACCTAATAAGAAAGGACGCGTACTAATCGGCACATCGCCAGAAGCAAATAAGTCGATTCCTTTCGCATCGGAACCCATCAATAAAGTATGGACAATCGCATTGTGTAAGCGATTAAGGTCTTGTTGAGTTTCAACAATAATTGTACCTTCGTCAAAGCTTACGTGGCTACGCGTATAGAAAGAATCCGTGTATTTCACGTAGTCTTTACGACTCGCCACTAAAAGCTCATTCACCCCCCAAATACGATCGATATTATGGGAGAATTGACCAGTTAAAATATCTAAACCTTGCGTGTCTTTTGAAAACACTTCGTCATAATTAATGCCACGTCGATGGGTTGGCGAGTCACTACAAGCATATAAAAGCGGAAGTAGCGCCAATAATAAATACTTTTTCATAATCTTTTGTTATTTAGATGGGGGAACGTAACCTTCAATATGCACATCTTTGCCTTCAAATAAGAAATTCACCATTTCTTCTTCTAATAATTTACGATGTTCGGCATTCATCATATTGAGTTTTTTCTCATTCACTAACATGGTTTGCTTTTTGATCCATTCGCCCCATGCTTGTTTACTAATTGAATTAAAAATACGTTTACCTAATTCACCGGGATACAGTTGAAAATCCAATCCTTCCGCATCTTGTTTCAAATATTCGCAAAAAACAGTTCTAGCCATAATAATTCCTTACAAATTGCGTTAATAAATTTTTCACAGGCTGAGCTAACCCGATCTGTTCAGGTGACGTTGGATCATACCAATATTTGACCGCACTTAATAGACCAGATTGAGATTCTTTTCCTTTTTCTGACAATTTTTTCCAATCTGAACGATCGCTCTCTTCAGATTTTCGATCAACTTCAACATAAATAGGATGAATGTCTAAGTGAAAATGGCTAAACGTATGACGGAAAGTTACCCATTCTTGATACTCGGTAATCCCTTGTTCTTTCAGATAATTCAATAATGTTTGTTTATCGTTAAACTGAGGAAAACAATACAATCCGCCCCATAACCCTTTGCTTTCACGCTGTTCCAACCAGACTTTTCCTTGATAAGATAAAATCAAAAAATAGCTCTGCTTTTCCGGTAAGGATTTTTTCGGTTTCTTTCCTGGAAATTCCGTCCACTTTTCGAGTTTATTAGCTAAACAATCGTTACTTAAAGGACAAAGATCGCATTTAGGTTTTGTTCGAGTACAAATCGCCGAACCGATGTCCATCATCGCTTGATTAAATTCAGCGACTCTCGTTGTTGGTGTAACCTGCTCGCTCAACTGCCATAATTGATTTTCGACTTTCTTCTCGCCAGGCCAACCTTCAACTGCAAAATAACGAGAAAGAACGCGTTTCACATTGCCGTCTAAAATTGGATACGGTTGATTTTGCACCGAAGATAAAATTGCGCCAGCCGTCGATCGTCCCACGCCTGTTAATGCCCAAACTTGCTCAAATTGTGTAGGAAATTCGCCTTGATATTCATCTCTGATGGTTTTAGCGGCTTTATGTAAATTCCTTGCACGTGCGTAATAGCCTAGCCCTGTCCATAAATGCAATACTTCATCTTGTGATGCATTAGCCAGTGCGGTCACATTAGGAAAGGTTTTGATAAAGCGTTCAAAATAAGGAATAACAGTAGAAACTTGGGTTTGTTGTAACATTACTTCGGAAAGCCAAACACCATAAAGGGTTTTATTTTGCTGCCAAGGCAAATTTTTACGCCCAAACTTTTCATACCATTTTAAAACAGAATGGGCAAAAGGGGCATCAACAGAGGATTGGGCGAACATAACTTTCCTAAAGTGCGGTCAAAAATAAGCAAAAATTTTGCGATGATTTTATCACTAAAGCACACCTCTTGATCAATTTGATTTTTTCAGTATAATTCGCAGTCTATTTGGTGCCGGATTATCGGCGATTATTAACTCACGCGGTGTAAGTGGAAAGCATTTATAGCGGCGTGGCTTCAATTTGAGGTTTTCTATGAAACAAGGTATTCATCCAGAATATAAAGAGATCACTGCAACTTGTTCTTGCGGTAACGTGATCAAAACTCGTTCAACTTTAGGCAAAGACATCAACCTTGATGTGTGCGGTAGCTGCCACCCATTCTACACTGGTAAACAACGTGTCGTTGATACTGGTGGTCGTGTTGAACGCTTTAACAGCCGTTTCAAAATCCCAGGTACAAAATAATTTGAATCTGTGTGAAGAACCCTGCCTATGCAGGGTTTTTTATTACCTGAAATTCACCATTTTTCAAATTCAATCAATAAAAAAGTGCGGTCAAAATCGACCGCACTTTTTCTATCATTTCTAAATACTCAATTAAAATGAATATTTAACTGTTGCGTAATAAGCTCGACCAGGCTCATTGTAAGTGCTTGCTCCATTATTTTCGCGATAAACACGTTTATCAAATAAGTTGCTCACACCAATACGTACACTAATCGTATCTTTCCAGTTATAGCCTGCACTTAATCCCCAAACGGCATAACTACCGATTTCAGTTGAATTAGCTAACGCTGCTGCATTTTCCATTCTAATCTCTTTTACTTTACGACCAGTTTGTTTACCATATTGCGTATAAGTCAGCATTGCGTCAAAACCGTCTGTAATCTGATAGCTCAAGCTAGAATTTAACGTATATTTCGGCACAATAGAAAGCGGATTGCCAGTATCTTTATTTTTGGTTTTGTGCATATAAGTGAAGTTATTAACCCAAGATAATTTATTCTCGATTAATGGTAAGGTTAAATTTCCCTCTAGACCTTCAACAAGCGCACGATTCGCATTACTCCATTGATATACTTCATTTTTATTAGAAGTCACACCAATAAGTTTATTTGATGGCACAATTTTGTTACGGTAATCGTTACGGAAATACGTAATAGATGCAAGATAACCGTCTTTATTGTATTCCACCCCAATCTCTTTATTCCAGCTAGTTTCTGGTTTCAAATCTTCATTACCTTGGAAATAACATGAATAATCACCTGCGGTTGGGCAACCTTGTCCACGTGTATAAAGTAAGTAGTTTGGATTAGTTTGATAAAGATTTGGTGCTTTATAAGCTCTAGCAATTCCACCTTTTACATTCACATTATCTGTGACAGCATACAGGAAATTAAGCCCACCACTCACATTCGATCCCGAATAACTATTATGATCATAACGAGCTGAAGGTGTTAAAATAAGCTTATCAGTCACCGAAATATTATCTTCTAGGAAGATAGCCCATTCGGTCTGGCTAGAATAACCACCACGATTTTTTGTAATACCTGGGAATGATTCTGTTGGATCAGTAATAACTTTTGGTACTCTTTGCCCCTTAGCATTTGTCACAAAAATCACTTTTTCTCCAAGATTTTGTGTCATTGACTGCTTATCATCTAAGGTGCTATGTGTACCTTCAAATCCCAAGGTCACCATGTGTTCTACACCAAGTGTAAATGGAATATAGAATTCTGAACTAAAACGTGTATTTTTTAAAATTGAGTTAGTAAAACCTGTAGTGCTAGTATAGCTTCCCTCTGGCCCACCAGCTAATCCTTCAGGTAATCGGCTATTTTTAGTTTTATCAAACGCGATATAAGTTTTGTTATCAAAATGATCAAACTTACCTTCATAAGTTAACGCATAATTCTGACGATAAAGGCGAGCAGTTTCCGCCTTTGAGCTAGCAAGTTGTCTGGTATAAGGCGCTTTAATACTGTTGTAAAGCTCAGTCGCACTATTTTGCGTATCACCGTTATAAATATTGCCTTGGCGACTAAAACCAGAATCCAAGGTTAATTTATTTTTCTCATTGATATTCCACACTAAACGGCCATTAATATCTTTATTACGTACACCTTCACGACCGGCAATAGCAGGATCGCCATTAATACCGACTTCATCCGCTTGCGTTTTGTTCCAGTTACCATATAAACGGAATTGCAATACATCTTTAATTAACGCACCGCTTAGATTAAAACCGACACGGTTCGTTGCACCTTCATCGCTGTCTTCTGGTTGATTGGTGTAATAACTTAAGCTACCGTGTAAATCATTGGTAACAGGTTTAGTGATGATATTCACCACCCCACCCATTGCACCTGAACCATAACGTGCTGCTGAAGGACCACGTAATACTTCAATTTTTTCAATCGCTTCAACCGGCACCCAGTTGCTGTCGCCACGAGAATTACGTTCACCACGCACACCATAACGTTCTGCATTACGAGAGGTGACTGGTTTACCATCCACTAAAATCAATGTGTTTTCAGGTCCCATACCGCGAATATCAATTTGACGTTTATTTCCGCGTTGTCCTGTAGATGAGTTACCCGTCAAATTCACACCTGGCATAGTACGTAATACTTCAGAAATATCATTTGTCGCAGGGCGTTTTTCTAAATCTTTTGCAGTCACAAGAGAAGAACCAAGCGATTGTTTTACCTGATCTTCCGCAGTAACTTTAATTTCCTCAAGTTTCTCTTCTGCATGAGAATAGTTTGAAAAAAGTGCGATTGTTAACGCACTAAATGCGAAGAATGATGTTGTTTTTAAATGATTAGATTTATACATTGAAATGCTCTCCTGGCATAGTGGAATAATAATGCCCGAGAATTCTAGTACAATATAATTTTGGTGTAAATAACAATTCTTATCATTTTTATTGAATTTAAATAAAATACCTAAATTTTTGACCGCACTTTCTTGCAATCCCAATAAATTCTAGTATTATTCACGGCTCGCCAATTTGGCGGATTTATTTCTCATGTCGGGTTCCCTACCCCCGATTAACCAACTAAAAAGGTCTTAAAATGAAAATTAATACTCCGATCTTCAATGATCAACAAAAACGTTTTGCTTTAATTTTATTAAGCTTATTTCACATCTTCATCATCACAGCCAGTAACTATTTCGTTCAAATTCCATTTGAAATCAATTTAAAATTGACCGCACTTGGTTTTGCTGATGATTTCTCATTCCACAGCACATGGGGCACACTCACTTTCCCATTCATTTTCTTAGCCACTGATTTAACAGTACGTGTATTTGGGGCGAAAGAGGCACGTTGGATCATTTTTATCGTGATGATTCCAGCACTTATCGTCAGCTACATTGTGTCGGTTGTTTTCTCTAATGGGCAATATCAAGGCTTAGGAGCTCTCAGTGAATTCAATATGTTTGTTTTCCGTATTGCATTTGCGAGTTTCTGTGCTTATGTTTTCGGACAATTATTAGATGTGTTAGTATTCAACCGTTTACGTCAACTAAAAACGTGGTGGATTGCCCCGAGCAGCTCCATGACATTTGGCTCTCTTGCCGACACTTTCATGTTCTTTGGCGTAGCATTCTATCAAAGTAGCGATCCATTTATGGCAGAACATTGGTTTAGCCTTGGATTCGTCGATTACTTATTTAAATTATTTGTCGGCATCGTCTTGTTTGTTCCCGCTTATGGCGTGGTACTCAGCATGATTTTGCGTAAACTTCAATCTCTCGCAAGCTCCCGCCAGTTTGCTTAACTTAAGGAAATAAAATGACTGAAACCCTTTCTCTTAGAGCCAAAATAGAACAAAGCCAAATGGGGGCTTATCAATGGATGATTGTGGTCATGGCTGCCATCATGAATTTACTTGATGGCTTTGATGTATTAGCCCTGGCCTTCACTGCAACAGCCATTCGTGGCGAATTTGGCCTAACGGGAATTGAGTTAGGTTATTTATTAAGTGCCGGCTTGTTTGGTATGACTGCCGGCTCACTTTTCCTTGCACCACTTGCGGATAAAATTGGTCGCCGCCCATTGTTATTAATGGCGGTATCACTCTCCGCTATTGGAATGTTAGGTTCGGCGTTTATCTCACAATATCAATGGCTCGGTTTCTGGCGCGTTATCACCGGGCTTGGTGTCGGCGGTATTTTAGTGGGCACGAACGTGATCACCAGTGAATATTCTTCTCGTAAATGGCGCAGTTTTGCGATCAGTGTCTATGCTGCTGGTTTTGGTATTGGGGCGGTATTAGGCGGTATGTTCGCCGTGATGTTGCAAGGTGAATATGGTTGGCGTTCTGTGTTCCTAGCAGGGGCTATCTTAACCGGTTTACTTTTAGTGGTGTTATTTATTTGGTTACCGGAATCCATTGACTTCCTCACTTCCAAGCAACCCAAAAATGCAGAAGTGCGGTTAAATTTAATCGCAAAAAAAATTGGTTTAGCCGGTGATTGGAAACTTCCAGAAAAAGCGGAAAAAGTTAAGACTAAATTACCTATTAGCCAATTATTCAGCGAAAAATACTTACATTCTACCCTGTTAATTTGGACGGCTTTCTTTGCAATCATGTTCAGCTTCTATTTTATCAGCTCATGGACTCCAGCCTTATTAAAAGAAGCGGGTATGACGACAGAGCAAAGTGTGAGCGTCGGAATGATGATCTCATTAGGGGGCACTTGTGGCGCCTTAATCTATGGCTTACTGGCTAGCCGTTGGACAGCACGAGGCGTGTTAATTTTATTCACCGTCTTATCTTCTGCAGCAATCATTACCTTTATCTTATCCTCATCCGTTTTATGGATTGCGATGGTATTCGGTATTTTAGTTGGTGCACTCATGAATGGCTGTATCAGCGGTCTTTATACCTTAAACCCACTTACTTATGATGCCGATATTCGTAGCACCGGTGTGGGCTGGTCGATTGGTATCGGTCGTATTGGTGCAATTCTTGCTCCAACGATTGCCGGCCAATTATTAGATATGGGTTGGGACAAACAGAGTTTATATGTTGGCGTTGGCTTTGTGATGTTGATCTCAACAGTCGCACTCTTTTTCTTAAAAAGCCGCTCCGAAATTAAAGCATAATCTTAAAAAATATAGCAAAAGGCGTGATAACCACGCCTTTTTTATTAACTTAATAAAGTGCTCATCCCTAGCCTTCAGATCAGAAAGATTTTCAGGTTATTTTATGTAACATTTTCTTCTAAAAATCCTTTGTTATCCATCTTGAATTTCAACGCATTATGGTGTTAAATCAACACACATTATAAGGTTATAAAAATATAAAAATAAGTTGTAGGAATTTATGTGCCAATTACTCGGAATGAACTGTAATACACCGACAGATATTGTCTTTTCTTTTGAAGGTTTCCGTCGTCGTGCTGGTCTTACTGACTGCCATTCAGATGGCTTCGGTATCGCTTTTTTTGAAGGTCGTGGTGTGCGTATTTTTCGCGATAACCATGCTGCATCACAATCCCCTATTGCGGATTGTGTAAAACAATACAAAATTAAATCGCTCAATGTGATTGCTCACATTCGTAAAGCAACGCAAGGCGGTGTGACCATTGAAAACACTCATCCTTTTATTCGTGAAATTTGGGGACAAAACTGGGTGTTTGCTCACAACGGTAATTTAAAAGATCTACCGGATATGTCTGAGAGTTTCTGCCAACCGATTGGCTCAACTGATTCAGAAACGGCATTTTGTTATATGGCGGAATATTTGAAAAATCGCTTCCGTCGTAAACCGTCTGAAATGGAAATTTTTGAAGCCATCCAAGCCATTACCAAAGAGCTCTCACAAAAAGGCACCTTTAACTTCATTCTTTCAAATGGAGAATGGATGATTGCTCACTGCTCAACCAATTTGCATTACTTAACACGTAAAGCCCCTTTTGGTAAAGCGCACCGCATTGATGATGATGGAGTCATCGATTTTAATGATTACGCAAAAGATGGCGACAAAGTCACCATCATTACGACGTTCCCGCTCACCAAAGATGAACCTTGGGTCAAAATGGAACATGGTGGTTTCGTATTCTTCAAAGAAGGTGACAAAATTGCTGAGGTCGTCGGTGTGGCGAAAGAAATGGAAGATGATGGTACATTAGGCAATCGTGCAGCAGCCTAATAACAAATCACAATAAAAAGTGCGGTCAAAAACATCAGAGATTTTGACCGCACTTTCTTTATCTGCAATTAACGCATTGTGACAAATTCTTCAGAACCTGTTGGGTGAATTGCCACCGTATTATCAAAGTCTGCTTTAGTTGCACCCATTTTGATTGCCACCGCAAAACCTTGAATCATTTCATCCACTCCAAAACCAATGCCGTGTAAGCCTACGATTTTCTCTTCTTTGCCGACACACACTAATTTCATGCGACAAGGTTGGCGATGCTCAGTTACTGCTGTGTACATTGCCGTGAAAGAGGATTTATACACTTTCACATTTTCTTCGCCATATTGCTCAATCGCTTGTGGCTCAGTTAAACCGACTGTACCGATTGGTGGATGGCTAAACACGACGGTTGGCACAAGGTTGTAATCTAAATGCTCATTCGGTTTGTTATTGAATAAACGCTCAGATAAACGACGACCTGCCGCCACGGCAACTGGTGTTAATTCAATACCACCTTCGATAATATCACCTACAGCATAAATACCAGGTACGTTTGTATTTTGGTATTTATCAACAATAATTTGTCCGCGTGAATTCGTTTTCACGCCTGTTACTTCAAGATTAATCACATCAGTAGCCGGTTCACGACCAATCGCCCAAATTAAGGTATCCACTGTAGTTTCACGGCCATCTTGTAATTTCAAGGTAAGCGAACCATCCGCATTTTTAACCACTTCTTCTGGCAACGCTTTGGTATGTAATTGGATACCATCTTGTGCTAACACTTCAAGTAAAGTTTCCACAATCAATGGATCTTGATTACGCAATGGAGCGTGTTGACGCACAAATAAATACGTTTCGCTGCCTAAGCTATTTAAAACACCCGCTAATTCAACTGCAATATAACCCGCACCGACTACTGCGACACGTTTTGGTAATTCATTTAAAGCAAATACACCATTTGAATCAATTCCGTATTCTGCACCTTTTACTGCAGGAATACTTGGGCGACCACCCGTAGCAATTAAGATATGATCGGCGGTTACTAATTCTGTTGAACCATCTGCATAGCTCACTTCAATCGTTTTCGCATCTTTAAAACGTGCAAAACCATTTAGAACATCCACGTTATTTTTCGCTAATACATTATTGTAAGACGTATGAATACGACCGATGTAAGCTTGACGGCTCTCGACTAATTTCGCGTAATCAAACTTTTTCACTTCTACATCAAAACCATAAGCAGGTGCATAGTTATTAATGGCTTCTGCAACTTGTGCGCCATAGAACATCACTTTTTTCGGTACACAACCTACGTTTACGCAAGTACCACCGAGATGTTTTGCTTCAATAATTGCACATTTTTTGCCATAGCTTGCCGCACGGTTAATTGAAGCAATCCCACCTGAACCGCCACCGATCGCAATATAATCATAATGTTTAGTCATTTTCATTATCCTTTTTTACTCATTGGAATTTTGCTCTATTGTGCCTAAAACTGAATGAGAAAGCTATAAATTGATGTGATTGGAATTGTCTATATGCGAAGAAAAAGTGCGGTCATTTTTCGCATAATTTTCAGCAAGCAAAATATATTTTCGCTATAATATTAATCTATACAAAATCAATATACGACTTAACAACCCATCCCTGAAAAGTATAAAAATGACTCAAAGAACTGATAAAAAAACAATCTGTTTGAATATGATTGTCAAAAATGAATCTGCTATAATCCGAGATACATTAGAGAACATTATTTCTCATGTTCCATTAGATTATTATGTCATTAGTGATACAGGATCCAATGACAATACCGCAGACATTATCAAACAATTCTTTGATGAGAAAGGTATTCAAGGCGAAATTCATCACGATGAATGGGTTAACTTTGCTCATAACCGAAATTGTGCACTACAACATGCACAAGGAAAAACAGATTATGTATTAATCTTTGATGCTGATGATCGCTTTGAAGGAAATTTTGCCTTACCTGAAGAACTCATCTACGATTGCTATTATCTGCGTATGGCAAATGCTGTTTCAGGTTCTAACGTTTACTTTCGTCCATTAATATTTACTAATGATGGGGGGTTTCGTTGGCGTGGAGTATTACATGAGTTTATTGAACAACGTAAAACAACCATAGTCACAAAAAATCTAACCGGTGAGTATTATGTCGCAAGTGGACGTTTTGGTGCTCGTAGTCAAAATCCACAAAAATACTTACATGATGCGCAAATGTTAGAGAAAGCATTTTATTCTCCTGAAGATGAAGATCTCAAAAATCGCTATGCCTTCTATATTGCCCAATCCTATCGTGATGCAAATATGCTAGAGAAAGCCATTGATTGGTACATGAAGCGTATCAATTTAGACGGATGGTACGAAGAAGTTTACTATTCTATACTGCAAATCGCTTTGTTAAAAATAGAATTAAATGCATCACTCGATGAGATACAAGGTTTATTACTAGCAGCTTATGAATACCGTCCACAACGAGCCGAAAGTCTTTATCATTTAGCCCGTCAATTACGCCTACATGATAAAATTAAACTTGCTTATATCTATGCTAGTGTAGCTGTAAACACTCCATTAAATAACGATATTCTTTTTGTCGATAATTCAATTTATGACTGGAAGGCTAAAGACGAACTCGCTGTTAGTGCATATTGGGTGGAAAACTATCAATTATGTCATGATCTTTGTATAGAATTACTAGCAAACCCATCCGTTCCATTGCAAGAAAAGCAACGTTTGCAAGAGAACCTTAAATTTGCGAAGGAACACCTTTAAAAAGATACAATTCTTATGTCGGATAAAATAAAAATGAGTACAAAATTAATTGGTTTAAGTATGGTTCGAAATGAAAGCGACATCATTGAAACATTTGTTAGGCATAATTTAACGTTGTTAGATGAGCTCCATATTATTGATCATAATAGCAGTGATAATACAAGGGAGATCCTAACCTACTTAAAAGTAGAAGGATTACCACTTCATATTTATCACTACAATGAATTAGAGTTTTCCCCTGAAAGAATTCTAAATCAGATAATGCGTAATATCATAAATAATGATGAAAGCATTGATTATATTTTTCCACTTGATGCAGATGAACTCATTTACTGTCCTTCACGTCAAAGATTAAACTATTTTCTTACGCAAATCCCTCAAAATCGCGTTGGAATGTACACCTGGAGAGGATATCTACCTAACTCTACCGACTATAATCCAGATTTTATTTGTCATTTTACTGAACAACGTAAAGAAGGAACGCTTACTCCTAAAGTGATTATTCCTAGAGTTATTGCTGAAACCTGCAAATTAACTATCGGAAATCATTACATGGTTGATACTGAAGGTAAAGAAATTCAAAGTATTGTTTTTATCGCCCCAAATAGTTACAACTACTATTACTGGTTTATTGAACGATTTAATGCAGAATTTATTGAAACAAATGATTTTTGGCTTGGTCACTATCCTATCAGATCTACAGTACAACAAATCAAGAAAGTGTTAGAAAAATCCATTACTATGGTGATGGAAAAGAAAGGGAAAAGGGATATTGCTTGGGAAAATCAGCTTCGTGATTTACTCGAAAAAAAAATGCAAATATCCTTAGAAGAACTACGTCTGATAGCATATCAATACCGTTCGACTAAAGAGGAACATATTGAAATAGCCAATCAACAAGCATTAAGTTCTCAAAAATTAAACTTAAAATATAAACATCTCATAAGTAATGACCCTCTTCCAACTATCGCAAAATTAATACTCGATCTTGCAGATAAACTACGCTAGTCATTGACTAATTGTATTTAATTAATAGGGTTTTCTGGACGCAAAATAAGATATACCCAATCTAAATGACGAAAAAACCAATATTTTTCACGCTCAAATAATTCTATATTTTGGTCATCCCAAGGCTTATGTTTTGCTGCATAATGGATGATGGTCGGCGGAATATCTAACTTAACTTGATTAGTACCATACTGCTGTTTAATTGCTTCAATATATTGCACTTGGGCATTTTCATTGAAACTATAATATTTTGCTTTTTCTCGCAAAACAATATTTAAAATACACTGATCGCCATATAACACTTGATTGCCATACTTCTTAACTGTTTGCAATAAAATATCGACTAAACCTTCATTTCGCCACTTAACACAATCAATCAGTAAAACACCGCTGTTGAAATAATTTCTGGAAACAGATGCATCTAAATAAGGAAATGGAAAATGCTCGCCCATCCCATAATCCTTCACAACCCCAACAGGTGCACCATTAAGATCACTATAATAAAAATCAGATAATGGTCCATTCACAATAATATCTGAATCTAAATACAAAACGCGCGCTTGATTAATAAGTTTTGGGATCATGAGACGATAATAACTACTCGACGAAGAAATATGTTCCAATGTCTTATAATCTTTAAAAATATCGTCAGAAATATGAATAGAAAACAGATTATTTCCCATTTTATCTAATTTAGATCGAATACCCTCAAACCATTCTTGTGGGATGTCATTATGCAAGACATAAAAATTGATGTTCTTATTATAGTAACAAATTGACTTTATCAACGTTTCTAAATGGGGTGTATATTTTGCATCAATCGCAAACGCAATATTGATTTGTTCTGAAGTAGTCATTTGGGTTACATATCCTTAAGCTTGTCTAATTAATCATAAAACTATTTTTAGAAATATTATTACGTGTTCATTCTATCTCATTTCATCCTTAATTTGGTATAAATAAAAAACCCAGCCTAAGCTGGGTTTTTATCTATCTTAATGAAAAGTTAAATTACCATTGGTAACCTACACCTACAGAGCCACCTACGTCGCCTTGGGTATTGGCGTTACCTTGAAGTTTGAAGATAACTTTACCATTGTCGCTTGAGCGTGAGTAACCTACTGCTACAGCGCTTTCACCTTTGAAAGTACCAGCAGAAGCCGCAACCATTGATTTACCTGGAATGTAAACTTGTGGTAAACCTGCAGCAGCGTTAGCACCTGCGATACCGCCGCGAGCTTCTTTACCCACTTTATTGATGCGGTTATTTACATTACTGATGTTGTTACGTAATTGACGTACGTTAACAGCATCTGTATCGTCTTTACCGTCAGCAACATTCTTAATTTGTTTGTTGCCTGCATCAATACCGTTGTTGTTGATGGTTACTGGACCAGCTTTGAGCTCATTAGTTGTCACGCTATTAACAGTTACATCCGGGTTCAGACTTACTTTTAATGCATCACCATCTTTCTTAACGAAGATATTTTGAACTTCTTTCTCAACAGCTTTACCGGTTTGTTTATCATAAACTTTAACCTTAGTACCTGCATCGCCTTTGATCTGAATTGTTTTATTCAGATCTTTCTCGATTGTACCATCTGTTGTGCCAGTTTCATCAACTAAACCAAATTTACCAATAGCTTTACCGTCTTTACCATCTCGGATGGTAGTCGTTGTAGTACTTGCAATATTACCATCTTTGTCAATATTTACGACAGTGACTGTATGAGTACCATCACCATTGTCTTTAACATCAGCTCTTGCAGAAGTACCATTTGCACCGGTTGCACCTGTTGCACCTGTTGCACCATCTTTACCATCTTTCACAGTCGCTGTGGTGCTGGTTACATTACCATCTTTGTCTGTGTTTTTGATAACGATTGTTGAAGTTTTGCTTGCTTCATCACGAGTTAC
>OKWT01000186.1_pt1 | contig 21615 bp, 20 predicted proteins | sample 1607131 | NCBI WGS metagenome assembly OKWT01 (sample SAMN07501045, study PRJEB24779) | human gut metagenome
GTAGGCTTGTAGGCTTGTAGGCTTGTAGGCTTGTAGGCTTGTAGGCTTGTAGGCTTGTAGGCTTGTAGGCTTGTAGGCTTGTAGGGACATTTTTTGTTCCTTATTGAGTTAATGTCAAGTTAAATATTTATTGTTTATTGGAAATTTCTTTGAAAGAAATTGAGAAAGCGTCTTTTAGGTTTTCAGGCATTGAGCGATAGTCTGCAATTAGTTTTTCTTCCTGTTCCGATATTTCATTTTTTTGTGTTGCAGCTTGAAACATCTCACCTTCACCACTCACGAGCCAATTCAAATTGATTCCCGCTTTAGCAATGCCTGCCATCCCTTCCGCATTGGGTTCTCGTTCGCCACCGATGTAACCTTGCATCGTGCGATAGGCTATTCCTGTTTGTTCTGCGAAGTCTGTAATTTTCCAATTTTTAGCTTCACAAACTTGTCTTAATCTTTCTGATATGCTCATTTGAGCGTTCCTTTTTAATTTAGAATTGACAAATACCGCAAATGAGCGTATATTTATTTTCAGTTTAAACGCATTTTATCACGTTTGAGCATATTTAAAATCTTTATTAACATAAATTTTAAACAAGACGATGACTCAGCATTTCTTACTTTCTAGCAAAGCTCGCTCGCTTTCCTCTTACGAGATTGCACAACTCTCGGAAGAAGAAGCGTATGATTTGCTTTGTGAATTAAGATGGGGTGGAAAAGAGTTTATCACTTGCCCTAAATGTGGAGTACAACACAAGCCTTATTATATTTCTACACGTAAGCAATGGCGTTGCAAACATTGTAATCACACTTTTAGTGTCACTTCTGGCACCATTTTTGCTAATCGCAAGAAACCAATTAAGGTTTATCTCTATGCCTTAATGGAATGGGTAAATGCCGTCAAAGGCTTATCTTCCCTTCAATTAGCTCGTAATGCAAAACTTAATCCTCGCACGGCATTTGTTTTATCACATAAATTCCGCAAGGCATTACTGGAAAGTCGTGATATGAAACCATTGTCAGGTGTAGTGGATATGGACGGTACTTATGTTCATCCTTCACCACGTAAAGCAAATAAGAAATCTGACCGCATTGACTATCGCTTAAAGGAAAATCAGAATCCTGATAAACGTTGTATCATGGTTGCTCGTGAGCATTATTCGTCAGAAGAAAAAGCCAGTAATGCGCTGTATTGTGGGGCAAAACGCTCTCTCGTTTTTGTGGCACATACGGAATCGCAATCGGTAGTGAAAAGTTTTGCCGATAAATTCATTAAACCGAATACGCAAATCAATACCGATGAAAGTACGGCTTATGATGTCTTGTTGCCTTACTATGATTTGAGAACTGTAAACCATAAAGAAGAATATCGCAGCGATTTAGGTGTAACAAACAATCAGGCAGAAAGTCTATTTAGTCGTTTCAAACGTATGTACTACGGACAAGTTCACCGTATCAGCAACGAATACTTACTTAACTATGCTAATGAAATTGCGTACCGTGAGGACAATCGCCGTACCTCAAATAAAGCGCAGTTTATTGATGTATTAAGTCGATGTTTGAAAACCACTAACGATAACAATGAATGGTGCGGTTATTGGCAACGTAAAATTATTCATCAAGAGGTAATTTGGCAGTAGATATATGGCATACAACCTTGATAAGAAACTCAAAGAATTTGAGTTTGAGCGTAAACAGGTATTGCATCATCTCGCGTTACTTGATGCGAACATTGCCACATTAAAACGTGCTATTAAGCTTACTCAACAGGAAAGTGATGTAGCCCTTTATAATACGGACAACTTTGTGTACCGTTCCAAATATAAGCTCTTTAAAGGGAAAATTCGTAAATACATCGTACAAATGATGCGAGAAGCACCCAACAAAGCCTTTACAATTACTGAACTCACGCAGCGCATTTTCGATATTGAACAAAATCCTGATACACCGTCTGAAAAGCACCTTGATTCTGTTCGTAAACAACTGAATGAGTTTTATAAAAGAGAATGGATTAATAGAATTCAAATCAGTCGAAATGAGGTTCACTGGCAATGGAATAAATAATTAATCATAGCATATTATTTCTGAGAGTTTTTTCAGTTCTCTGTATATTTTAGTTAATTGAGCTTCCTTCGAAATAATATGTTTTACCATACATAGATTGTTCCCTTTATTATCTTCAAACCTATATCCTTTTTCATTCTGTTTTTTACTTGGGATAGCAAAGTGCAAAGGATCTAATAATATGATTTGATATGATTCTTTAGTTAATTTCAGGAATATTCTAAAGGAAGTTGAACGCCCCATAGAATCTTTAACTTTCGCCTTGTTAATTATGGATAATTCAGAAATATCTATATTGCTATATAAATTGAGAATATTGAGCAATCTTAGTTTATCATGATATGACATATCATCAATATTTTCATCTAGTTCAAATCTCACTTTTTTAAATTCATTATCTAACAAATCATAAATTAAATTTGATAGAGTCAAACTACAATCATTTTTAGTTGAATGACGTTGAAAGTTAGTGAATTCATCTTCTTTTAAAGATTTAGAACTAAGAACATGAATACTTTCCAAACATAAAGCTCTAGGACTTTGAGTACCTAGAGCTTTTTTAGGTTGTTCAAATTTATGCTTTGCTATTAAAGTTGAACTATTACCTTTGAAAAGACTATTACGCTCGTCTAGAAAATTTAATTCCATATTCATTTACGATAGCTTCATTTGGAATCATTGTTGATTTACCTTTAGAAAATGCATTCTCCCATGCTTTATCCTCATGACTTCTATCAACTAATGAAAAGTCAGAAGCCCTATTTATTTGAGCGAATAGATCATCAATAAAAGATTGAACTTCTTTTTTACTATCACTATTAAAAAACTGATTAGAATTAAACTTCCTAGCCATTTCTTGATATTTTTCTTCACCTGCTTTTCTTTCATTATAAACAGAACGAATTACTGGACCATAATTCCAAGCCTCAAATTCTGCTGGAAATAATTCTCTTGGAAGATCATAGGTGATTTCAGCCTCTTCATTATCAAGTGTAGATCCATACATAGCAGAATAATAGGCATAAAGAAAATACAGCCCTTTCTGCAATTTTAATGGCGATAGGCTATCTACTTTTGTATAAAGATAAGCAATTAAGTCATTAACATCTTCAAAAAATGTTTGTTTCATAGAATTCTCGTATAAATTGAATAAAAATTCAAAATGTATGCATATTAATGTTAATTAGCATTAGCTGTATAATGCGATTAAGTTTAATCGCATTATACAGCTAATGTGGAGAAAAATAAACATTTTGTCAGGAAATAGCTATAAATAAATACAAATAGCGGTATCTCTACCGCTATCCATCCATTTTACTCAATAGGTTTTAATCGCCATTCAGAACGCCTGAAAAATCTTCGCTTTTGTGTCCGTTTATGTAATTCAACTTCTTTCCGTTCAATAATTCCTTTCTTATACAGTTCTTTCAATACGCGAGCAACAGCTAATTCATGTTCTCTTTGGGGTAGAGGATAATCTTTGCCAGTGTCTAATTCCAACGCCGCCTCTGTAATAAAGTATAATGTTTTCCAACTATCACTTTGCTTTAATACTCTTGCAACCAACAATTGAAGATTTTGCTTAAACAATCGAGGTTTTATTAGCCTTGAAATATTAAATTGTGTTTTGATTTGCCTTAAATCGAAATTGGGTTCAATGTATATCAAGGTATTCTCAAAACAAAGTATTTTATCCTCTAAATCTGATTTCTGTTGTTTTAACTGATCAAGTTGATGTTCAAGAATTGCTTTTTCTTTATAGCTACTTTCGATTAATTTGGTAAGTTGAGAAATAAGGTGGGATTCTGCCATAATAAAAATCTCCATTGAGTTAAATTTTCAATGGAGATTTTAGTATTTTCAAGCGGTTAGGTCTTTGTGCAACTGCTACATAATACCGGAGATTTTGACCGCACTTTTTTATTTCTTCTGTTATTTATTCATTACTCACGCTTAATGAACAATAATCGTGCATGGTCATACACCCAGTTAAAAATAAAGGTATAAACTGTCACCATCACCGTTAAACTGAAATCCATCATAAAAGCTGTAATCCAATCCACTTTTAAAAAGTAAGCAATGATCGGCACAGTGAAAATAAGCAAACCACCTTCAAATGAAATGGCATGTAAAGTACGAAATATGACGCCTCGTTTTTCTCGCGGCCCCGTAAATACTTTATCAAGCAAATAATTAAAGATGAGATTCCATAGCATGGCTGTTAAGGAAACCAGCACCATGGAACCAAAGAGAATAGACACACTTTCTTCTGTAAAGAAATACAAAGCGAAAACGGAAAGCAACACAACCGTGGTTTCAAACAAGATTGCATGAAAAAGTCGCTCAAGAAAACTCATTTGTCATCCTTTACAAAGAAAAAGTGCGGTCAAATTCACCGCACTTTTCATCAATATTTGATTAATTAGTTTTTAATTTATTCCAATATTTTTCGTAAATATCCACTGCTTCACCCACATCGCCTTGCATAATGCCTTTTTCAATGTTTTCAGCAGATGGGAACAAGGTTGGGTTATTCGCCATTTCAGGTGAAAGTAACGCTTTCACGCCTTCATTTGGCATAGAGAAGCCCATTTTTTCAACGACTAATTTTGCATTTTCAGGGCGAAGTAAGAAGTCGATAAATTTATAAGCTCCTTCAACATTGTTCGCGCCTTTTGGTATCGCATAGTTATCCATCCAGAAAATCGCGCCTTCTTTTGGATATACAAATTGGATACTTGGATTTTCTTTGTGTGCTAAATAAGCCGAACCATTCCATAACATACCAATAGAGGCTTCACCTTGAACAAACGGCACTTCTGGCGAGTCAGAGTTAAAAGTCACCACATTTGGTAACAATTTCACTAAACGCTCATAAGCTGCTTTAATATCTTCTTCATTCGTAGTGTTTGGTGATTTACCATCTAAAAGTAATGCAATGTGGAACACTTCACGCGCATCACTGGTTAATAATACTTTACCTTTGTATTCAGGGTTCCATAAGTCAGCCCAGCTTGTGATTTTGCTTGGATCAATATCATCCGCATTCACGCCGATACCGGTTAAGCCATAAACATAAGGCAGAGAATATTTGTTATTTGGGTCAAATTCCTTGTTTAATAAGTTTGCTGGAATTTGTTTAAAATTACTTAATTTGCTGTGATCAAGCTCTTGTAACATATTTTCTTTCGCCATTTTATTGACGTAATAGCTTGATGGGAAAACTAAATCATAACCACTACCTGTACTAGAGGTCAGCTTCAATTTAGCATACATTTCTTCATTACTTTCAAACGTAGAATAAATCACTTCAATGCCGGTTTCTTTGGTAAATTCTGCAACCAAATTGGATGGCACATAGTCAGTCCAGTTGTAAACATAAAGTTTTTCAGCAGCAAATGCAGCAGAAGTTGCAGCAAATGCAACGGCAGAAAGACAAAGTGATTTGATGTATTGAACAGCATTTTTTTTCAATTTATTGACCTCCTCAGGACAATCAAAATAAACCTAAGTAATCGTTTACTTGTGTAAACTCGAAGGAGTATAGCACCTTTTTAGCAAAAGGTTTGACATATTTTCCCATCAGGGTAAGATTCCCTCAATTTCAATTTTATGTTAATAAATTAGGCATCAATCATGCTCGAATTCGCTCATCAAGAACATATCAAATCTTATTATTTCGACAGTCGAAACCAAGCCTTCGAACTGCCGCCTCTCACACAGCAAGAAGAAGCGGATGTTTGTGTTATTGGTGCCGGTTTCTTCGGTTTATCTGCCGCCCTTGAATTAGCAGAAAAAGGCAAGAAAGTCATTGTATTAGAAGGTGCCAGAGTGGGATTTGGCGCATCCGGCAGAAGTGGCGGTCAAGCTATCAACGGTTTTGAAGAAGGCATTGATGAATATATTGCTCAAATGGGCTTTGATAAAGCGAAAAAACTTTGGGATATGTCGCTAGAAGCCATTGATATTATTGATGAACGCATTGCTAAATATGGTATTCAATGTGATTGGAAAAAAGGCTATGCCACATTGGCTTTAAATGAACGTCGTATGGACGATCTCATTGAAATGGAAAAAGCTAGCCACGCAACTTTTGGCTATGACAAGATGCAACTTTGGGATAAAGCCAAACTGAAACAACATTTAGGCAGTGATATTTATGTGGGCGGTTTATACGATAGTAATTCTGGTCATTTACACCCATTAAACTATTGCTTAGGCTTAGCAAAAGCTTGCTTGGATTTAGGCGTGCAGATTTATGAACAATCGCCTGTTGTGGATTTAGTAGAAAAATCAGGTTGTATTGAAGTCAAAACCGATAAAAGTGCGGTCATTTCTCAAGATGTTATTTTAGCGACCAATGCCTATATCGATGCACTACCAAAATCTATCCATCGCGGTATTAATCGTAAAATCTTACCAGTTGAGAGCTTTATTATTGCGACCGAACCTTTAGATCAAGCCACGGCTGATTCAGTAATCAATAATGGCATGTCTGTTTGCGATAACAATATTTTGCTCGATTATTATCGTTTGAGTGCAGATAACCGTTTGTTATTTGGTAGTGACTCGAGCTCAGAAAAAGATATGGTGCAAATTATGCGTCGCAATATGTTGCATGTCTTCCCGCAATTGGAAAATGTCAAAATTGACTATGGTTGGGCGGGACCGATTGATATGACACTGAATGCAAGCCCGCATTTTGGTCGTATCTCACCGCATATTTACTTTGCACAAGGCTATTCTGGTCATGGTGTCGCTCTCACTGGACTTGCTGGACGCATTATTGCAGAAGCGATTTTAGGCAATGACGAACGTTTGAGAATTTTTGAAGAACTGAAAGTCCCATCGTTTTACGGTGGCAAACGCCTCAAAAACTTAGCCACCAAGATCGGCGTACTCTATTACAAATTCCTCGATCGTTATCGTTAATTAAAAAACAAAAGGCGTGTTAAATACACGCCTTTATTGTTTCGATGACATTTAAGGTTTAATGTCTCGTAAAATAGGATTTTGCATGGAAATCAAGGTTTCCGTCGATTGAATTTCATCAATTAGCTGAATTTTAGTTGCCAGTACGGAATGTAATTCAGCAATCGTATGTGTCATCACTTTAATAAAAATCGAATAGTTACCCGTGGTGTAATAGGCTTCCACCACTTCATCAAAAGTGTCGAGTTTTTTAATCACTTTTTCATAATCTTTTGCACTTTTCAAAATAATGCCAATAAAGCAACACACATCGTAACCCAACTTACGCTCATCAATAATCGCTTTTGTCCCTTCAATCAGGCCAGACTGACGCATTTTCTCTACACGAACATGAATTGTACCCGGGCTCACCCCAAAGCTCTTTGCCATTTCTGCATAAGGTGTACGGGCATCTTTTGTCAGTACTCGGAGAATTTGTCGATCGAGCGTATCGATATTGTGCATATAGCAGCCCCCTGTTAGATCTTTTTTAAAATATCTTCTTTATTTTTGATAATATTCAATATTTAAAACAATGTAAAGAAATTACTTGAAACAAATTGCAATTTTATTGAATAATGCACAACAAATCTTACCAGTTATTATAAAAAGAAGGATAAATATGAAAAAGACGTTTATTTTACAACAACAAGAAATCAGCTTTGTGAAGAACACCTTTACTCAAAACTTGATTGAACAACTTGGCATTATCGAAGTACAAGGTCCAATCCTTAGTGAAGTTGGCAACGGTATGCAAGATAACTTATCAGGCATTGAGAAAGCTGTTCAAGTAAACGTGAAATGTATCCCAAACGCCGTTTATGAAGTCGTTCACTCATTGGCTAAATGGAAACGCCATACTCTCGCACGTTTCCACTTTAAAGAAGGTGAAGGCTTATTTGTTCATATGAAAGCATTACGTCCAGATGAAGATTCATTGGATCAAACTCACTCTGTTTATGTGGACCAATGGGACTGGGAAAAAGTGATTCCTGAAGGTCGTCGTAACTTTGCTTATTTAAAAGAAACGGTACGTTCTATCTATCGTGCAATCCGTTTAACTGAATTAGCCGTAGAAGCTCGCTTTGACATCCCATCAAGCTTACCAAAAGAAATCACCTTCGTTCACAGTGAAGATTTAGTGAAACGCTACCCAGATCTTTCAAGCAAAGAGCGTGAAAACGCCATTTGTAAAGAATATGGTGCCGTGTTCTTAATTGGTATCGGTGGCAAATTATCAGACGGTAAACCACACGATGGTCGTGCACCAGACTACGATGACTGGACAACTGAATCTGAAAACGGCTACAAAGGTTTAAACGGCGATATTTTGGTATGGAACGCTGAGTTAGGTAAAGCGTTTGAACTTTCTTCAATGGGTATTCGTGTGGATGAATCTGCATTACGTTTACAAGTTGGTTTAACCGGTGATGAAGATCGCTTAAAAATGGATTGGCACCAAGATTTATTAAACGGCAAATTACCTCTCACCATCGGTGGTGGTATCGGTCAATCTCGTCTGGCAATGCTTTTACTTCACAAAAAACACATTGGTGAAGTGCAATCAAGCGTATGGCCAAAAGAAATGTTAGAACAATATCAACATATTCTTTAATCGAAAGAGAAAATAAAAAGTACGGTGAAATTTCACCGCACTTTTATTTTTTTAGATTCCTTAATCTTGCAATGGTCCGCTGTTAAACATTGGTAATCCCATAGTTTTTAAACTATCGCGATAAATACCAAGCAAGTCTTTCTCCGTAATTTTTTGTAACTCATCTAACGGTTTATCTAACGCTGCTACGGTTTCAATCACAAGACCTTGTGGACCGGATTCTTGCGTCGCAATTTCAAATAACGCTTGTCCGCGACGAACATGACTACCCGAACTAATCAACACAGCATGTTTGATTTTGTGTTTCGCTAAAGAGTAACGAGAGAAAAGCGCATTTTCGACTGTTGAACGTGCATAGTTATCCGAATAAATACGGCTTGCATCCACCCCTTTCTCAATTAACCATTGCTTCATTAAATCCCCTTCGGTTTTATTGTTTTGTGGCACGCCGCCCGTCACAATAATTAAAGCATCTGGATTTTGATTCGCAATTTCTAAGGTTTTCTCTAAACGTTGTACCAAAATGTCATGCATGCTGCCGTCTGGATTTAAGGCGTATCCCAACGTAATAATCGCCGATTGCGCCGGTAACTTGGTTTCGAGTTTATCGGTAATTGGCTGATTAGCCGCTTTATCAATCACTGCAAAGACTTTTTCTAATTTACTTGCGCTTTCTGGGGAAAGTTGTTTTAAGCGATCTAAATGTTTTGTCGTTTCCGCTTGGTTGCCTTTAAAACGATTCCAAGCAGCCAAGTAAGTATGTGCTTTCACATCATCTGGCGCCACATCAAGTACTTTTTGGTAAAGCTCAATGGCTTTATCTGTATTACCGTTATAAATATTGGCATTCGCTGCACCAAACAAAAAATCCACACGATAAGGCTCAAGCTTATACGCTTCTAATAAAAGATCCGCAATACGCTCCATATTGGAAGGAAGTTTCGCGGTAAAACCTGCATTTGAAACACGAGCCGGTGAGTTTTGGATTTTCACTGCTTGTTCAAGCAACTCATCCACAACCTGTCTTTGAGTAAGAAGCTGTTGATAATTTAATTGAGGCTCAAGCACTTTCACTTCTGCCGTGCTGGCGAAGCTGTTTACTGCAAGAGATGAAAGCACAGCAAGTAAGGAAACCTTGAAGATTTTTTGCATAATTAATTCTCCATATTGGATTAAATAACAAAAAGAGCGGTCACTTTTTTATCAGTTTCCGCTCTATTTCACTAAGCTTGATTCATCGACATACACAATAACGTCAATGGATGGATACAAGTCACGTTAGATGACATATCGATCTGCCATTTACAAGTTTGGCATTCAGAGATCACGTAATCAAATCCACCTGCATTGATGTTATCGAATAAGTTTTTACCGATAGATTGGGAAACCTCGTAGTTTTCTTCTTTGAAACCGTATGTTCCTGCGATACCACAACATTGTGATGGGAGCATCACCACTTCTAAACCTGGAATTTGTTTTAACACTTCCAAGGTGTATGGTGCCCAACCCGCTTTATCCACGTGACATGCAGTGTGATAAGCCACTCGCAATTTCAATGGTTTAAGCGGTAAGGTTTTACCTTCTTTAAAGAGTTGATATAAGAATGGTGTCACCATGTGAATATGCGGACGAACTTTCGCATTGTCGATGCCTAAAATATGATGATATTCATCACGTAAATTTAGGGAGCAACTTGATGCTTCACTGATCACATCCAAGCCATTTTCATCCACCATTTTGCTGATGTAATCGGTGTTAAATTGTGCGATTTTCTTCGCACGTTCTGGGAATTGGTTCACGCTTAATGGCAAGCCACAGCATTTTTCTTTTTCCAATAAGACCACACCAATATCCATAGCATTGAACACTTGAATAAATTCTTTACCCAACTGTGGATTATTGTAGTTCACATAACAACCGTGATAATACGCCACTTTACGTTCGAATTTTTGTTGGCTTTCCAACATTTTCTTCATGTACCAGCTACGGAACGTACCAAAGGAATATTTTGGTAACGTACGATGACGGCTGATTTTTAATGCTTTTTCCAACACAAATTTTGTCGCTTTCAAGCCCGTAATCGTATTCACAATCGGAGCAAGCGGTGTATTCAGTGAACCCATAATATCGGTGTTACTTAAAATCGCATCACGTAATTTTTGCACTGCTGGTTTATGTTGTTGAGCAAGGTATTTGTTTCTTGCGCGAACGATAATGTCACCAATTTTTACATCAGACGGACACGCAATTTCACAACGTTTACAGTTAGTACAGTATTTCAATGCTTCATCATAAAGCTCGGCTGATTTTAAGCGTAAACGCTCACCATCCGGGCCTGATTGTTTTGGACCTGGATAGTTTGGATTTTGACGCGAAACCGGACATACTGCTGTACAAGCCGTACATTTAATGCAGCTCTCAAAGCTTTCATCAAACGCATGATGATGTTGTGGTGCATTAAGGGATTGTTTTGCATTATCAATTAATTGTTGAATGTTCATAACGCCTCCTTAATGTGTGTTGTGAAGAATTTCATCCGCAACAGCAAGCGCTGTTACCACTGCTACGCCAGAACCACAACCAAGCTCTAGGGCATTGAAACCACCAATCACATTACCCACCGCATATAAATTCGTTAAAAATTGACCGCTCTTTTGTACTTGGCATTGCGCATTAATCGCCACGCCTGCAGATTGATACGGTTGTGGATTTGAGAAACGGTGATTAGTCCAAGTAAAACGATCCGTATCGTTAAAGCCTTCCACACCGATGATGTCAGAATGGAATACGGGCTCGTAGATTTTATCGAATTCAGAGACTAAACCTTTACTGAAGAAACTGCCAGAAGCTAAGACAAAATGCTCTGCCGTGATTTCTTCCTCTTCGTGCAAACGCGTTTGAATAGCACGAACTTTGTTGCCATGAAAATGTGCTTTTAATGCGCTATCACCATTCATCATGAGTCCGCCTAATTTCTCAAAACGATGACGTAATTGAATACGTTGACGCATACCTAATAAAGACGGTGGTAAAGTTGGCAATTCAAATAATGGCAAGCCAGTTGCTTTACGAAGTGACTCCATAAACTCTTGATTTTCTAAACCGAAACAAGCTGGTAAGAAAATTGCTTCTGTGCCTTTAGCTGCTTCTTTCATTTCAGACACAAGATCATCAAATTTCAGTTTATATTCTAAAACTTGAGCAATGTTTACACTGCGGAACTCACGAGAGTTTGCACGTAACTGATCTAATTCAGGGATATTTAAAAAGCCTGTTTTCACTTCACAATGTGCAAATTGTGGATTGAGCGTGAGGTTATCCGCTAATAATTCTGGTTGGAAATCGTGATAGCCTTCAATGCCTAAAACCGCAATTTTTTTATAAGGGAATGGGGTTTCGCCTTGCACGGTTGGCACACTATTTGGTGAAAGCCATGCACCGCGTAAGCTACCTAAACCCGTTACACGAAGATGATTTTCTGCGGTTGAACCAATTAAATCTAAATTTAACGATTCCGCTAATTTTTCGAAATCTTGCGCTTTCGCTAACACTCGTTCAGCACCCATGATGCTATAGGGGTGTTGCGGTAATTGAGCGGAAAGTGCGGTCAAATTTTCAGGAATATTTTTAACAAACGCACCATTTGGTAAACGGCTTAATAAATCCAATGAGCCAGATGCAAAATCAATCGCTGCTTGGCCGTTATTAATAATGACACAACGTTTGCCTTGTTCTTGTAGGGCGATGCCGCAAGTTAAACCTGCAAGGCCGCCGCCAATAATCACTACATCAAAATTCATTGCTATCCGTCCCTTGCTGTTTGTCAGTTTCAAGCGGTTGAACATCATTTAAGCCCAACACACTGCCATACATCCATGAAGTAAATTCGGCTTCACGAATCGCTTCACCCCATGCAATAGGTTCAATACCGCGCCAACGCTCTTCCATGAAAGAGGTTAATTGCGTGGTAGATTGGCGAGGCGTTGCCACTTCAAAACGATGCATTAAACCAGCTGCACGGCATGCGCAAAGCTCAGCTTGGCAAGTCCCCATACCCACGCGAGTACGGCGACGTAAATCCACTAAGTTATTCACATTTAATTCATCAACAGCATAACGTACTTCACCCGCTGTCACAGCTTCACATTCGCACACCATTGAACGATCAAGACGTTCTTTATCTAATAAACGAGTTGCACGAGAACCATGACGATACACGGCTGAATAACGAATTGTACTTGGAAGTGAAATAACTTTCTGATTGGTTTCTGCACGGCTTTCGGTTGAACCCGGCAATGGACGCTCAGCGGTTGTACAACGTGCTGTTTTGTTGAGTTTTTTACAAACCAGATCCGTTGCCCATTCAGCCATTAAGCGATAAGTCATTAATTTACCGCCAGTGATCGTGATAAAGCCGTCTAAGCCATCACGCTCTGCGTGGTCAAGTAACACGATACCGCGACTTACGTTACGACCTGATGGATCATCATCAGACGCCACTAAAGGACGCACACCGGCATAAGCACGTAATACACGAGTATGACGCAAGCTTGGCGCAAGTTTTTCACCTTCACGGAATAAGATATCTACTTCTTCCGGGGTGACTTCCATATTATCGATTTGATCGTAAGGAATACGGCTAGAGGTTGTACCGATAACACAAATGGTATCCCCTGGCACAAGAATGTCCGCATCCGCCGGTTTACGGCAACGGTTAATCACCATTTTATTGATACGGTGACCCATGACAAGTAATGCACCTTTTGCTGGGAACATTTTAATTTTGAGATCCGCATATTCTGCGATGCCTTGTCCCCAAATACCACCTGCATTGACGACTAATGGCGCAAAGAATTTACGGTTTACGCGATTTTTGTGATCGTAAACATCCACACCGATTACTTTGCCACCTTCGCGAATTAAGCTTTTCACTTCGCAATAAGTGAACATTTTCGCGCCATTTTCGGTGGCATCCATCACGTTAGAAGCCGTTAAACGGAAAGGATCGATTGAACCATCTGGCACCACAACGGCCCCCACTAAATCAGGGTTGACTGATGGTTCCATAATTTGGGCTAGTTTAGGATCAATGGCGACAGCTTCAATACCGGATTTAGTACAACTTTCGATGAAGGTTTTTTGATAATCAAGGGAATCTTCAGGTAAGGTAATAAATAAACCTTCTGTTTCATCCACACAGTGACGAGCGATATTGCGCAGAATTTTATTTTCTTTAATACATTCTTCTGCTGATTCTTGATCGTTTACGGCATAACGCGCACCACTATGTAACAAACCGTGGTTACGACCTGTTGCGCCTGTCGCAATATCACGACGCTCTAATAAAATACAGTTAATTCCACGCAATGCACAGTCACGAGCAATCCCCGCACCTGTCGCACCACCACCAATGATAATCACATCCGTCGAGATAGGGGAAAAATCTCCCACATCACGATACATATTAGGCGATAATCCCATTGTTACCCCCAAAGCCAAAATATTAATAAAAAGAAACGTAAAAACTGTTACAAATTCCATGGCTATTGTATGGGAGAGCGGTTAAATTCACAACATTCTGAGCGAAAAAGAAAGCTGTTTTGTGAGATAGATCACACAATTTTCGAATTCGCTCATTTGTTAAAAAATATTTTGTGAAATGCATCACATTTTTGAATTATTTCTCTTTTTAATTTCTATTTTTATTTTATCATGCACGCTATCCCCATCATGGGGGTGGACTCATAATTAAAATGATTTTGGAGAGAAATTATGTTTGGACCATTTAAACCCGCTCCGCATATTGCGGAACTTCCAGCGGAGAAAATTGATTCCACGTATAAACGCTTACGTTGGCAAGTGTTTGCAGGGATCTTCTTTGGTTATGCCGCTTACTATTTTGTACGTGCAAACTTTGACTTGGCACAACCTGGTTTAATTCAAGCCGGCTTGTACTCAAAAGCGGAATTAGGTGTTATCGGCTCAGCTGCCGGTCTTGCCTATGGTTTATCTAAGTTCGTAATGGCAGGTATGTCTGACCGTTCGAACCCTCGTGTATTCTTACCATTTGGTTTATTGCTTTCTGGTCTTTGTATGACCATGATGGGTTTATTCCCATGGGCAACTTCAGGCATTGCCATCATGTGGGTAATGATCTTCTTAAATGGTTGGTTCCAAGGTATGGGTTGGCCTCCATGTGGTCGTACAATGGTACACTGGTGGTCTAAATCAGAACGCGGTACTATCGTATCTATCTGGAATACCGCGCACAACATCGGTGGTATGATGCCGGGTGCAATGGTGCTATTAGCAAGTGCCGTCTTCTTCAGCACTCATGGTGTCGAAGCACAAGCAAAAGATATTTGGCAACAATCCCTCTACTATCCGGGTATTGCGGCAATGATCTGTGCAATTCCAGTTTACTTCGTGATGCGTGATACTCCACAATCTTGTGGTTTACCATCAATCGAAAAATGGCGTAATGACTACCCAGATGACTATAACGAAAAAACTTACGAAAACGATTTAAGCACAAAAGAAATCTTCGTAACTTATGTATTGAAAAACAAATTGTTATGGTACATCGCGATTGCTAACGTATTCGTATACTTAATCCGCTACGGCGTATTAAAATGGTCTCCGGTTTACTTAAGTGAAGTAAAACACTTCAACATCAAAGGTACCGCATGGGCTTACACAATCTATGAATTAGCAGCGGTTCCAGGTACATTATTATGTGGTTGGGTATCAGATAAAGTCTTCAAAGGTAAACGTGGCTTAACCGGTTTCATCTTCATGATCTTAACTACCGTAGCAGTTGTAGCATACTGGATGAACCCAGCTACACCAGAAGCTGAGCTTGCAAACTACTCAGCTTGGTATGAAAACCCATATCAATTAACTGACTTCGTATTAATGACCTTAATCGGTTTCTTAATCTACGGTCCTGTAATGTTAATCGGCTTACACGCTCTTGAGCTTGCACCGAAAAAAGCAGCTGGTACAGCAGCAGGTTTCACCGGTTTATTCGGTTACTTAGGTGGTACTGTGTCAGCTTCAGCTGTTATCGGTTGGGCAGCACAACACTACGGCTGGGACGGCGGTTTCTACGTCATGATCGGTGGTGGTGTCTTAGCGGTGTTATTACTCTTCATCGTAATGGTTGAAGAAGGTAAACACAAAGCGAAATTAGGCGATACCTACGGTAAATAATCTATAAATTAAAGGCGACAGGCGAAGGCTTGCCGCCTTTTTTATTACAAAAACAACTGAATTTTTAACCGCACTTTAAAAGGAGATAATGTGATGAAATTGAATAAATTAACCATTATGTTAGGCGCGGCAGTTATGGCAAATGCAGCATTCGCAAATCAAACTTGTGAAGCGCCCTATCGTTCAGCACTCCCCGCTTATACGTATAAATTAGACAAAGTACTCGAAGTCAACGGACGTCAAGGTATTACCACTGATGGCAAATATTTATATGTATCGGGCAGTAAAACGCTCGCCAAATACGACATGGATGGAAAACTGATTAAAGAAAATAAAGATCCTTTTGTCGGCTATCAAAAAGAAGCCAATCACATTGGCGACATTGATATCTACAACAATGAACTTTATGTTTCCTCCGAATGGTTCGATGCCGGCGTAGGTAAAAATATTCAAATTGCGATTCACGATCCCGAAACCCTCGCATTAAAAAGATCAGTTGATTTTAATCCTGAGTCAGGTCAAGTCGAAGTTTCCGGCATCACCGTAGATACCGTTCACAATTCAGTTTGGATGGCATCTTGGGTCGGTGAAGAAAGTGGCCGTTATTTATATGAATATGATCTTTCAACAGGTAAATATAAACGTAAAGTGCATTTACAACCTGTTCCACAATGGATTCAAGGTGTTTATGCCTATAACGGTGATCTCTACGTCACATCTGATGATGGTACGGCAGATGAAAAAGAATCTGATCATATTTATCGTGTAGAAATTTCAGATAAAAATAATGAAGCTCGCGTTGTTTTAGAAAAAACATTGAATGACATTCGAGATGTCGGCGAAGTCGAAGGCTTGAATGTGAATCCAAAAACGAAACAACTGCTTGTCCATGCAAACCGAGGCAAACAAATTGTGTTAGGGATGCCAAAAGGATTTTATCCAGGATATGACCGTGAAATTAGTGAAATCTATTTTTACGACATGAAACCAAGATGTAATAAGTAAATCAAGGAGAACACACCATGAAACTCAAAACTTTAGCGCTTTCTTTATTAGCTGCAGGCGTACTTGCAGGATGTAGCGCACACTCTTCTGTGGACACTATGAAATCAGACAAAATTATCATTGCTCACCGTGGTGCAAGTGGTTACTTACCAGAGCATACACTTGAGTCTAAAGCGCTTGCATTCGCACAACATGCAGACTACTTAGAACAAGACTTAGCGATGACAAAAGACGGCCGTTTAGTGGTTATCCATGACCACTTCTTAGATGGTTTAACTGACGTGGCGCAAAAATTCCCAAATCGTCATCGTAAAGATGGTCGTTACTATGTAATTGACTTCACCTTAAAAGAAATTCAAAGTTTAAATATGACTGAAAACTTTGAAACTAAAGATGGTAAACAAGTTGCAGTATATCCAGGCCGTTTCCCACTTTGGAAATCACACTTCAAAATCCATACTTTTGAAGATGAGTTAGAATTCATCCAAGGTTTAGAAAAATCTACCGGTAAAAAAGTGGGTATCTACCCTGAAATCAAAGCGCCTTGGTTCCACCACCAAAACGGCAAAGACATTGCAGTTGAAACCCTTAAAGTGTTGAAAAAATACGGTTACGACAAGAAATCTGACATGGTTTACTTACAAACCTTCGACTTCAATGAGTTAAAACGTATCAAAAACGAATTGCTACCAAAAATGGGCATGGATTTAAAACTTGTTCAATTAGTGGCATACACCGACTGGCATGAAACTGAAGAAAAAGATGCGAAAGGCAAATGGGTGAACTACGATTACGATTGGATGTTCAAACCAGGTGCAATGGCAGAAGTGGTGAAATATGCTGACGGTGTTGGCCCAGGCTGGTACATGTTAGTAGATAAAGAAAAATCTAAACCAGGTAACATCGTGTACACCCCATTAGTGAAAGAACTCGCACAATACAAAGTGGAATTACACCCATACACCGTGCGTAAAGATGCGTTACCTGAATTCTTCACTGATGTAAATCAAATGTACGATGCGTTATTGAATAAATCTGGTGCAACTGGTGTATTCACCGACTTCCCAGATACTGGCGTTGAGTTTTTGAAAAAACAAAAATAATACGTAAGTAAAAGTAATAAAAAGAGCGGTCAAAATTTGTTGTGATTTTTGACCGCTCTTTTCATTTAACCTATAGTTCAAAGGGAGCTTTTTTTCCCATAAATTTGATATCTTCAGATGTCAAATTTAAGCATTTAGAAAAATCCAATTCATGATTATTAGAACTTCGGTCACCTATCTTTTCAAAATTATCTGGGCAGATTACTCTTACATCCCCAATATTAAATATAAGATATCCATTGATATAATAATTTTCTATGCCAGCTATATTCTTATGAATTTTAATAGAATAATCAGCATTAAAGAAATCTAAAATATCTTTATTTTTTACTAAATACCATCCATTTTCTGATGAAGTTTGAGCTATGCCTATAGGCTTCAACATAATCCGTTGTAAATTAAATTTATTTCCTACAGCAGATAGTAATAAAAACAGTAAAATATAAAGCATACACAAAAATGATAAATAGCTTTTCCAATCTAAATCACACATACCTATAGAGACAAAATTCCCAAACATTAGAAATAGCAAAAAACAAAAAACCAAAATGCAAAACAATAAATAACTATCACTTAATGAATCAGAGAAAATAAAAATACAAACAACAACAAGAAAAGGTGACAAAAAATGAAGAATTGAATAAACTAACAAAATAATTTTGTTTTTAACAGATGAAACACTATTAAAAGAATAAAAACAAAAACCAACTAAAAAATACAAAGAAACTAATAAATAAGAAACAATTATTTTTGATTCATTATCTAATTCACCAGGGCCGGAAAGGAAAATAATACTCCAGAAAGCTAACACTGAAATTGGTTGCAATACCGTATATATCGCTTTATTACTTTCAACAAATATAAAAAAACCATCCCCTCTATTAAAGGAAAGTCTTAACAAAAAACCAAAAAAACATACTGATGAAATACATAAAAAAAACAATAAAAAAAAGTATATAACTATAGAAAATACTACATGAGGATAAAAACTAATCTGTGTAAAAACACCTAGTTTACCTATATTTTTTAAATAAATGAAAATATACAAAAAACCAGAAAATGATAAAAGCACAGCAAATATTGACCATTTATCATAAAAAAACTTAAAGATATTTCTTTTTTTAGCATTGGATTTATACTTATCAACCATAATAATATCAATTTAAATTTATAGACAAAACAAAATAGAAGATAAATTAATTATCTATTATTCTTCCACTAATTAAATTTTACTTTAGAATTTCTAAAATTCTGTTCAAAGTAGCATCTTCAGGGCAATCTTCTGGATATCATTAGTGCTCATTGCTCGGAATACACTTTCTAGTGTTTGGTCTCATCATGACAATTCGCTTATGAATGTTATTAATTCATTCTTTGTTATTAAGTTTTTCCATTTTAACAGAAAAAGACTTGCTGTTTATCCCAGCAAGCCTTTTAAAACCTATTTACTACGCAAATTGCTTTTTATTATCTAAATAGCGCTTCGCACATTCTGCTGCGGCAACTAAGCCCCCCGCCATCATAATAATATCTTTAATCACGAGTCGGCCGGCACCTGAGAGATATGGGAAGCCATAATTAGGTGTTGGGAAGTCCCCACCTAAATTCGGCACCCAGGTTTCTGGCGTAAATATCAGGAACGACAGCGTGACTATCGACATACCAAAGGTGAGTAAGCCTCCGAATAAACCTAATGTTGGAGACCAAATGCCCGCTAATACTAAAATACCAATTGTTACAATGATTGCGCCAATAATATAAGAAGCTGTGTAGGTGCCGTTGGCTTTATGCCATTCGATATTTTTTGCGACCATTTTGCCTTCAGGGTTTTTATATAAGGTATATTCTTTCACTAAAACACCCTTATCATTTGTCACTTCATTTGCACCGTTTTTGTAAAGGAAACTTAAGAAAGGACTATTTGACACAAAGTGTGCAATACCATCTGCCTCATATTGGCAAACTTTTAAACCTCCAATCCAAACCATCACAACACAAATCGCAATGCGGATAAAGTTAATAAATTGACGTTGCAATGGCGCAACAATATTAGCTAGCAATGTAACTAATGCACTCATGTAGAACTCCTCATATAGTTCAATTGATATTACGGGCATAATGCCCAAGAATTTTTATATAAACATTAACAATATTACTTGCTAATATTGTTGGCATTTTTTATTACTAAAATTTATGTAATAAAAAAGAGATACCAATTTCTTAGTATCTCTTATTTTAGATTAATTTACTGTGAGCAATCTCACATTATTTGAAATTCACTCTCGCATTTCTAAAAATTCTCATCCATGCACCATCTTCAGACCAATCTTCTGGATACCATGAGTTGCTCACGGCACGGAATACACGCTCTGGGTGTGGCATCATCGCAGCAATACGACCATCGACGTTAGAAATGGCAGTAATCCCTAATACCGAACCATTCGGGTTGGCAGGATAGGTTTCCGTCACGTTTAAATGGCTGTCGATATATTGCGCCACAATCAAGTTTTGCGCTTGAAGTGCGGTCAAATTCTCAGGTGTTTTGAATTCGACGCGACCTTCACCGTGAGAAACGGCAATCGGCATATGTGAACCTGCCATGCCTTTAAACCATAATGAGTTGGTGTCGTTGATTTTCACCATCGCGGCACGGGCTTCAAAGCGTTCTGATTTATTACGCACAAAACGTGGCCAGTTTTCTGCCCCCGGGATGATTTCTGCAAGGGTGGAGATAAATTGACAGCCATTACATACCCCTAATGAAAGGGTGCTTTCATTGGCGAAGAATTGGCTAAATTGATCGCGTAATTGTGGGTTAAATAAAATGGATTTCGCCCAGCCGCCGCCCGCGCCTAATACGTCACCGTAAGAGAAGCCACCACAGGCCACCATCGCATTGAAGTCGTTTAAGTTGTAACGGCCTGCCATTAAATCGCTCATATGAACATCAATCGCTGCAAAGCCTGCACGGTCAAAAGCCGCTGCCATTTCGACATGGCTGTTTACACCTTGCTCTCGCAACACTGCCACTTTCGGTTTCACACCTTTGCTGATGTAAGGCGCGGCAATATCCTCATTCACATCATAGGTTAAGTGGGCGGATAATCCTTTGTTGTCTGTGGCTTTTTTCGCTTCAAATTCTTGATCGGCACATTCTGGGTTATCACGTAAGCGTTGCATTTGGTGAGTAAGTTCTGCCCAAATACCGCGTAATTCAGAGCGTTTTTCGCTTAATAGTTTTTTACTGCCTCGTGTGATTTCAAAACGATCTTCTGAACTTACAGAACCGAGTTCATAAGTTAAACCAAGCAAGTCATGGGCTTTTAATACCTCACGCACGGCGCTTAATTCACTTTCTGATACTTGAATCACTGCGCCTAATTCTTCATTGAATAACACGGCTAAATCATTATCGCCTAATGCAGAGATATCCACATCCACGCCACAGTTACCCGCAAACGCCATTTCTGCAAGCGTGGTGATTAAACCACCGTCTGAACGGTCGTGGTAAGCCAATAATTTACGCTCTGCCACCAATGCTTGCATCGCATCGAAGAAGTTTTTCAGTTTGGTAACATTCACCACATCGGCTGGTTTGTCACCTAATTGTTTATACACTTGCGCAAGTGCAGTCGCGCCTAAGCGATTTTTTCTTTC
>OKWT01000246.1_pt1 | contig 15060 bp, 18 predicted proteins | sample 1607131 | NCBI WGS metagenome assembly OKWT01 (sample SAMN07501045, study PRJEB24779) | human gut metagenome
CTCTCTATAACTATAAAAAATAGCTATGAAAAAATCTATCGTCATAGATTTCTTCATAGCTAATCTTAGTATGTTTTTTATAATTTATTTAGTCACTTTTAAATTTAAAATTTACTGTCCTTAATTTGCAATACTAATTGTTTCAATTTCTCCAGTCATTTTGTCCAATAATTTCTTTTGCTTTGCATCGAAGAAATAGTAAACTTGTCTTTCATCGGTTTCTGAGCGTAATTTAGAAATGAGTTCTTTCTTATAGATTTTACGAATAATCACATCAATTTTACTTGTATCCCATAACATCTCGAAATGTAATGTGTCTCGTAACTCTTTACCACTAATTTTAGTGTCTGCATAGACCTTGTAAAGAACTACAAATTCTTCAATAGAAATACGATATGTCGTTTTAAGCCAATGCTTTAATTGACTTAATTCTCTCTCTGATTCAATAAAACGTTGTACTTTGTTACTCATAATAATATGCCTCCTAAGTTGATTCTTGGATGTTGTGTTTGTGTGATAAAACTCAATTGCTTATTTTTATTATATTACAGGTTTTGCATTTAATCTATAACAAATATTAAAATTGCCTCTAAATATTGTTATGAAATTAAACAATTTAAACAATCAGTTATATGTTGAAAGGCATTTAAAATATCTAAATAGGTTTTGTCGTAGCTATATTAACTAACTAAATGTATAAAATTATGGATTTAAAATGTTTAACATGAAGACTAAAGCATATGTTGTCTATAAATACTCAAAACTGTATTAATTATTTCTTGCTCATTTAATATAATTAATTAGTATTATAAACTTTTGAAACTAATTTTAAATGCTTATAATATAACGTCCAAATACCATAAGTATTAAAATTCTAGACTACGCTTATCCACCTATATAATTCATATTAATTTTTTTCTTTCTATTATTCTCAATAGTTTGCATCGTACGATTATCAGAGTACTGATCGTTTCTAATACTCCACAATCGTTTAAATTGTGCTTTTAAATCATCATCTGTAGCTCCACTGCGTATTAAGGCTTTTACGTCAAATCCCTCTGAGGAGGCAAATAAACAACCATAAAATTTACCATCTGAAGATAATCGAGCACGCGTACATGTGGAGCAAAATGATTCAGATACACTCGTAATTAGACCAAATTGTGCATCATTATCTTTATGTCGAAAATATTTAGCAACTTCCCCATAATATTTAGGTGTTACAGGACTTATCTCAAAATGTTGTTCTATCATATTAAGCATTTCTTCTTTAGTTACAACTTTATTGAAATTCCATCCATTATCATTACCTACATCCATAAATTCAATAAAACGTACTTCAATATTTTTATTTTTAAAATAATCAATCATCGGAATAATTTGATTATCATTAACCCCTTTTTGAATAACCACGTTTACTTTAACTTCAAAACCTATTGATATTGCATAATCAATTTGTTCTAAAATTGTAGACGCTTTAATATTTCTATTGTTAATTTCTTGAAAAACGTTATCCTCAATCGCATCTAAACTTACATTAATACGTCGTAAACCAGCTTGATATAAATTTTTCCCATGTTTTTTTAATAATAAGCCATTAGTAGTCAATCCAATATCCTCTATACCATCTATGAGATTTAATTGCTCTACAAGTTTATAAAGATTGCGTCGTAAGAGAGGCTCTCCTCCAGTAATTCTTATCTTCTTAACTCCCAATTGAGCATAAATTTTTGAAATTCGTGTCAATTCTTCAAAAGTAAGCAATTCATTCTTAGGTAAGAAAGTGTAATCATCTCCAAAGATTTCCTTTGGCATACAATAATCACATCTGAAATTACATCGATCAGTGACCGATATTCTTAAATCCCGTATTGGACGGCCTAATTTATCTTGTATTAGCGCTTTCATTTTTGGACCTCCTTATTCATTTATCTGCTTTTTTAAAGAGTCCAGATCATGCTGAAAATTAATATTCTTATACCAATAATGAGGCGAGTCAATTTCAGTAACATCTAACCAATCTGTCGATAATTGTTTAATGACATGCTTTAGACTTAAATGATTTGAATTTAAAGCTTTTTCAATAAAAGGAAACGTCGAAAGTGTATAAAAACCAATCGTCGGTATACATATTTCTCCTTCTTTAAATGCGACAATATCTAAACGTGATTCAATTAAGTTTGATACCATGAAATGATATAACCCATTCACTGCTTTACTTGTAATCATTGGTGTATCAACAGATACAATGAAAAACAATTCTTCATCCATGTATTGCTTCATCACTGAGTAAATTCCTGTTAGCGGCCCTTTATTTTGATGATGTTCGTCATCAATAATCACATATTCATATTCAAACTGAGAAGCTAATTGGGAATTAGTGCTAATGATAATGCGATTAAACATATTTGTAGATTTTAACGTTTCTATAATTTTTTGATAAAAATATTGATTATCAATTTTAGCAAAAGCTTTAGCTTTACCAAATCGGCTAGATTCTCCACCTGCTAAAATAATTGCTTTCATCTTGATCAACCCCCACTGACCGGTGGAATGAGCGCAATTGTATCTCCTGGTTGGACTATATCATCCTGTCTGACGAATTCTTCATTAACAGCAATTTGAAATTTTTTAGATTTAAGTTCACTATGGTGTTTTAATAAATATGACTCGAATTCCTGAACAGTTAATGTCGTATCTAAATGTATCGTTTCAGTAGATTGATTGAGCAACTCTTTTAACTCTGCAAAATATAAAATTTTCATCTTGCTTTCCCCTTTTTTGCTTCATTATATGTTCCCTTTTGATGGCCTTGCCATTCAGATCCATCATCCCAAATTTCCTTTTTCCAAATTGGAACAATTTCCTTTATGCGCTCGATGGCGTATTCATTCGCTGCATATGCTGCTTTTCTATGCGGTGAAGATACTGCAATTAAAACTGCAATATCTGATATTTGTAACGGACCAATTCGATGTACAATTGTTGTTATTGTTCCAGGCCACTTTTCTTCAATTTCTTTACCAATTTGAGCTAATTTTTTTTCAGCCATTGGTATATAAGCCTCATACTCTAAGTGTTGTGTACGAATACCTTTAGTCCACTCTCTTACGTGACCAGTAAATACGACTACGGCACCTTGACGTTCGTTAATCGTAAAATCCCTATATTGTTCTGTTTCAATAGGTTGAGTCACGATTTCAAATTGCTTCATTTAATTCATTCCCTTATCCTTAATTAATTTGTTGAGTAAGTGCTCAAGTTGATTATTTGCACGTGGATGATTGGTTTCTATTTTCCCTATGACGTGAGAAAGTCCTTGTAGACTTCTTAATTCATCATTATTTTTATAAACGATAATTTTATCATAATTTGCTTCTTTAAAGCCTTCAACTAAAATGATACTATAATCAATTGTAACAGAATTTTCTATTATTTCTCTAAGCGATTGTTTCTTTTTACGTGTCACTGTTTGCTGTAAATGATGCCCCTGAACAATACTTTGGTCTGCACCCGCAGCGAAATGTTTCATGTGGTCAACATCAGATGACTGTAATTCAATTTCTTCACCAATATGCCCGTGATGTTTAATTGTTGCTACTGAATAGCCTCGTTCTTTTAAAAATGATATCGCATGGTTCATCAATGTAGTTTTCCCTGAATTTTTCATACCTACAATTTGTAAAATCATAGTATCAATTCTTCTTCAAAACTATTAGATTCGGTCAAAATCACATCAACAATGTTGCCCGCTTTAAATCCACGTGTGCCACCAGGAAGCATAATCATAGCATTAGCGTGCGCAATGGCTACAACTGCACCTGATTTATTAAATCCAGATGGTATTACTGTCATTCCAGCTTTTGTTAATGTTGCCTTAGCACGAATCAATCGTGTAAATGGGTTAGCTTTATTAAAGTCTTCCATAAGTGTAGCTTTGATTATTTGCGGATAACAAGCTTTAGTTCCCATGAGCTTATTTACAGCGGGTTTGACATATAATTCAAATCCTGTATAGCAGGCTGAAGGGTTTCCAGATAAGCCAAATAAATATTTACCATCTGCAAATGCAACCGTAGTAACACTACCTGGTCTTTGAGCCACTTTGTTAAATAGTATCTGCGCTTGGATAGACTTGTATATTTCTGGTAAGTAATCAAAATCTCCTACCGACACACCTCCAGTAGTAATTACTAAATCATGCTCTGATAAAGCTTTTTTTACAACCTCCATACTCTTTTCGAGATTATCATGCTGAACTTTATACATTCCAACTTGTATTCCAAATTGTTTAGCTAATGCTTTAATCATCGGTCCGTTTGAATTTCGTATCTTTCCTGGTTCAAGCTCATCTTCTACTTCAAGCAATTCACTACCTGTAGCAATTACTGCAACAGTTGGTTTTCGAGCCACTCGCACTTTAGTATAACCGTATGTAGCTAAGACTGCTATCACACCAGAGTTAATACGCATACCTTTATGCAGTACAATATCACCAGCTTTTATTTCTTCACCTTGTAGCGAAATATTTTCTAAATGTTTAAAGGATTTTCTAATTGTAAAAGTTGTTTCAGATTCAATAGTTTGTTCAAACATTACTACGGCATCAGCTCCAGAAGGAATTTGAGCACCAGTCATTATTCGAATTGCTTGGTTTTTATCAATTGTTTTTTCTGAAACTGAACCTGCACCGATATGATCTATTACTTCAAATTCAATACGGTTTTCGCCACTTGCACCTTGTGAATCTTCACTTCTAATTGCAAACCCATCGTAGGGTGATTTATTAAATCTTGGTATATCATAGGTCGCAACAATATCTTCAGCAAGAATATGTCCTAAACTTTCATCTAAATTAACATTGATATTCTTCACTTCAACCTGTTGTTTCATAATACGTTTAATTGCTTCTTTAACTGATATTGGCGTTCTTTTCTCTATAGACATACACTCATCTCCAAAAAATATTAATTTTCATGATATACTTACTCCTAACAGGAGGGAAAAAATGACTCATTTCACACATATTAATAAACAAGGTAATGCTAAAATGGTTGATGTTTCTAATAAGGAAATTACAAAACGTGTAGCAGAAGCACACTCAAGTATAATTGTTAATGAAAAAATTTATAGACAAATTACTCAAAATACTAATAGTAAAGGAAATGTACTTAATACTGCGCAAATTGCTGGTATTATGGCAGCTAAAAACACTTCTACAATCATTCCTATGTGTCATCCATTACCACTTACAGGCATAGATATATCCTTCAAATGGGATTCAAATAATAATGATTCATATCGTTTAAATATTACAGCGGTCGTGTCTACAACAGGTAAAACTGGTGTTGAAATGGAAGCATTGACTGCTGCTTCAGTTACAGCACTTACAATCTATGATATGACAAAAGCTATAGACAAAGGCATGATAATTGGAGAAACGTACTTAGAATCTAAATCTGGTGGTAAATCTGGCGACTTCCACAGAAAAAATTGATAATTCTATTTATTGTATAAATTAAAGATTCGTACATTATATCTAATATGTTGAAATTACTTAATACCTAATGTCTTTATTTAATTCAAACACTAAGTGACTCAATTCAGGTTTAATTAATTTTTCTATTGCAAGTTTAATTGCACCAGTTGAGCCAGGAAGTGCAAAAATTAAGGTGCTATCACAGGTACCTGCAATAGCTCGAGTTAATAATGCTCTTGTACCAACATCTTCGGTATAACTTAAGTATCTAAATAATTCACCAAAACCTTCTAATTCTTTAGTTAACAATGGGCGAACAGCTTCTATTGTCACATCTCTTTGTGAGATACCTGTTCCTCCCGTTGTAATAATGACATCTAGTTGATTTGACGAAGTTAACCAAAGCTTAAGTTGGTGTGTAATAGCTTCTATATCATCTTTAACAATTCGATAGTGGTTAATATCAACATGATTCTCATGTTGATTTATCAAAGATTGAATCAGTTGACCACCTTTATCAGAATCATAATCTCTCGTATCCGATACAGTCAAAATTGCTACATGAATCGGTCTGTTTAAATGAATATTCTGATGTTGATGTTTGTGCATGTTTATTCACTCCCTTATATTTAACCAAATAGTTGATGCATTAATTGAATTGCTTTTTTAGGTTCCGTCGTTCCATGTATCAAAAATCTACCTCCAGAAAATGCAACAATTCGATGTTCTCTAAACCTAAACATTGTCATATATAAATTCGTGCGATATTGAATATGATTTCGCTCGAGAAATGATAGTAATATTTCCTGAGAAATATCAGCATTTTTATATTGAACAGTGTCTCTTCCACATAAGGTCGCATAATCTTGTTGATGTTGATTAAGGTGTGGATATGTTGGAGCATTACCACAAGTTTTACAATCTTCATTTTGCATACGACTAAAACCAAATGTATAATGATCTCCTGTCCAAATATCCCCGTAAGTGAAGTGTTTATTAACCTTATTACCAGTCAGCAACTTCAATGCATCAACGAGTTGTAAACTGGTTGTCATTGTTACAGCTGGTTGAATAACTCCAACCGTATCACATGTTAAATTAATAGATGGTAATTGAGGCATTAAGCAATTAAAACACGGTGTTTCACCAGGAATAAACGTTGCCTGAACATATGTACTTTGTACAACACCACCATAAATCCAAGGAATCTGATGTTTATAAGCAAAGTCATTAATTAACTGACGTGTATCAAAATTATCAGTTGCATCTAATATGATATCGACATGCATGCCATGTTGCTCTAAGAAATTGTAATTAACATGCTCAATATAAGCATCTATCTCTACATCTTTACGTATCTCTTTTAAAACTTTCTGTGCAGCGATTACTTTTGGTAGTACATCTTCTGCATCACGCTCTATAAAGAGCGTTTGTCGTTGTAAATTGCTAAATTCAATGTAATCTCTATCAACAATGGTTAACTTATTTATTCCCGCTCTCACTAATCCCTCAGCTAAGTGTGTTCCTAACGCACCCATACCTACTATAAGCACATGTTTTTTCTCAAGTAGACTTTGACCTTTTAAACCAATTTCCTTAAACAACACTTGTCTCGAGTATCTTTCTTGCATTAGATCTCTAAACCTCTCTTTATATTTTGAATATACAAATTATTGTTAAAATTAACAGATAAATAGCACTTCTTACTATATTTGTATACAATCTTCAATTGTTATAATCTCATGCGCCATTTGTTGCGCTTCATAATTTGAATGCGTTACAAATATAATAGGAATTTGCCATGCTTCGAATATTTTTAAAATTAATTTGATACCTTCTTTTTTTGTCTTATCATCTAAACTTGAAAAAGGCTCATCAAGCAAAATCAAATCGGGTTTCGTACTTAGCGCCCTTGCTAAAGCGACGCGCTGAGCTTCACCTCCTGATAAGGTCACAGGATACTTTTCAAGTAAATGCTCTATTTTTAGAGTATGAATAAGTTCATTGATATGTTCAGAAGGTTTAGTCATAAACGTTATGTTGTTATAAACATTCATATTGGGGAAAAGTTGATAATCTTGAAATAAATATCCTATACGACGTTGTTGAACCTTAACATTCAAATGGTGTTGTGAATCTGTTAATACACGTTTACCAACCTTTATATATGAATAATTTATAGATTTCAAACCGGCAATTATATTTAAAATTGTTGTCTTTCCAATTCCAGATGGTCCCTGTATCGCATATATCTTAGGGTGTTGATCCTCTATATTTATATTAATTTTCGTCTGATAAAGAACACCATTCACTTTAATTGTGAGCATTTAATCAACCTCCCTAAACGTATCACGATTAACCAGATTTATGGTCGCTATGACAGTTACCGCAAACGCAACTAATACAAGCACCCATAACCATGCTTCATTTTCTTTCCCTTGCTCCACTAAAAAATAAATTTCTAAAGGCAATGTATTTGTTTTGTCTGGGATATAGCCAGCAACCATCAAAGTAGCACCAAATTCACCTATTGCTCTTGCAAAGCTCATCATAATACCTGCAAGAATAGAACGTTTAGATAATGGTAACACCAATTTAAAAAATATTTTTGTTTCACTTGCTCCCATCGTCCTTGCAGTATTTAACATCTTTGAATCTATACTTCGAAAACCATTCACTGTATGTTGATACATAAGAGGAAAACTAACAATGACAGATGCAATCACTGCACCTGTCAAAGTAAATACAACTGGTAAGTGTAAGATATTAGTAAAGAATTCTCCTACAGGACTTCTTGTTGAAAATATAATTAATAGTATAAAACCAAGGACAGTAGGTGGTAACACAATTGGTAAAATGATAAAACTTTCTAATAGATTTACCCAATATCTATTTTTATTGTATAGCCATTTAGAAATCAAAATGCCAAAAATAGTAACTATCATTGTACTGATTAAAGCAACACGAAAAGAAATCCAAAAGGACGTTAAATCAGGCATAGCTCTGAACTCCTTATACAGAAAATTGATATTCTTTAAGAATTTGTTTAGCTTTATTGGATTTTAAGAAGTTAATCCATTCTTTAGCTAATTTTTTATCTGAAGTTGCACCTGCTTTATAAGTAATTGGTTTGCTTAATTTAATTTCTTCGATGACTTTAACTTTATTTGCTTTTTTCTTTTGTTGATATAAGTCTGTTTTGTAAACGAATCCTTCCTGTGCGTTTCCTTTTTCCACATAATTTAATACTTGTTTTACGTCTTTAGCAAAAATAATTTTATCTTTAACATCACCATATAAATGTTGATCATCTAAATATTGTTTTGCATATTTACCAGCAGGCACTGTTTTTATTTGTCCTAGTGCGAGTTTGTCGTTTTGATTTAAATCTTTTACAGAGGTATAACTTTTATTTTTATCACCAATTAATACAAGTTGATTCTTTGCATAATTATAAGTGTCATGTGCTTTGTTTTTTTTCTTCAACAGGTCTATATCTTTAGTGTTAGCTGACATCATGACATCTGACGGAGCACCCGCTTCTATTTGTTGTCTTAACGCACCTGATCCGCCATAGTTAAATTTAATTTCTACATTTGGATGGTCCTTTTTAAATTCATTTCCTAATGCTTTACTGACTTCAGTCAAACTTGCTGCAGCAGAAACTTGAAGTTCTTGTTTATCACCTTTTGTCGATTGTTTTTCATTCTGTTCTTTATTCTGACCTTTCTCGTTGGTACAACCTGCTAATACTACACACAATGTTAAAATAATAATAAAAATATGTTTAATTTTCATGATAGCCTACCTCCATTTAACCTTTATTATACGCTTTAAATATTAATTGAAAAAGAAATAAAATGTGATAAATTATGTCATTATTTATACAACTAAATGTACTGCAAATTACTTTACAAAATCTTCTTAAAAATCCTTTCCTAATAATACAATATACAAAAGAGTAAGAAGTGAGTTTCATTTATGATAATAAGTAGTCATGATTAAAGGAGTAAAAAAATGAAAAAAGATGTGACTTAGAAACAAACTATAATCAAATTTGAAAATGGACACTTATATACAGCATCGGATTCATGTATAACAGAGATGCCATAAACAATTAAAGTCAACGAATTTGAGTTTGCAACTATTATTTGTAGTCCAAACCATTTAGATGAATTGACTTTTGTTTTTCTTGCATCTGAAGGTATATTCTTATAGAGAAATAACTTACTATCCATTCATATCGACGAAAGTAAAGTGTTCGCTCATGTGAAATTAATTCAATCTGTAGGTCATCACTCGAACATCCTACAAAGCGTGTGCTTGCTCCCTGTTGTGGTAAATGTAGAGCCTTTTATTTTCAAAATGATGTAGTTATTGCCAAAACATCAATGACAACTATTCAACTTCAACCCAAACAAGTTATTAATATGATGACGCAATTACAGGATGCAAGTATTATTTTCAAACAAACGGATTGTCTCCATAATGCTGCTATCAGTGATGTAAAAGATTTTTTGAACATCACCACGATATCGTACGTCATAACACTCTTGATAAATTATACGGTTATTATATTCAACGACATATACCGGTGAGAGATAAGATTTTGATTTTTAGCGGTCGTATTTCATTAGAAATTTTAATCAAAGCAGCTAAAATTGATGTAGGAATTATATTCTCTAAATCTTCCCTACTTCACTTCAATACAACTTGAAAAAGATTTAATCATTACCGCAATTGGTTTTATTGGAGAAAATCATTTTAATATCTATAGTCACCCAAAAAGAATCACAAATTAAATTAAACTTAAATGAATTTTAAGGTTAACATTTCATGTCTGATCACCTTTTAACTCATAAAAAATACCCAAGATGGATTGATTTAATAATCCATCTTAGGTTATCATTTCGATGTAAAATTTCGATTAACTTAAATATTTTCTTTTAAAATATGATACTTAAAACCTTGATATACATATCCTTGTCTTAGATACATATCTTTAGCAGTATCTTCTCCATCTGCAACAAGAATAACAGGTCGCTCATTAGCCATATGTCCAACGTAAGCTTGTATTTCAGAACCGATACCTTGATGTTGGAATTCTTCTAAAACCCCAAAACCATCTATTTCTATTGTTTTATCCGTCATTATAGTATCGACTATTCCAACTGGTTGCTGGTTAACATATGCAACTAAACGTTCAATATCGTCCAAGTTATATGAGCTATAAATATGTTGTTTAACCATGTTGGCATAGCTATCACCAAAAGGCCGTGCAAACGCATCATAAACATGAAGGTAATCATTGATATTATTGCTTGATACAAGTTGAATATCTACGTCTCTTTTGCGGGAGAGCTCCTTTAACGCTTTAGCTTCAATGACATAGAGCTCAAGTACTCCTATCTGAAAACCTAGTTCACGTATTTTTTCCAACAATACTTCATCTATCTTTTCATTAGCTGGAAATGAAAATGAAAGATGATAGGATGATTGATTTAGATGCATTTTCTTTTGAACTTCAATGTCTTTAAGCCACTGGTTCATTGTTGGCATCGTTTTATAAATCCACGTGTTACTAGCATATTTTAAAGGTTGAGAAGGTAAGAGATAAATCACCTTTCTAGTATCTTCAGTTATTTTATTTCCATCAATATAAATATCTTTAAAAGTTATTTTCGACATAAACATCGCCTCATCAACTTCATTATTATTTATTAGTTATTGAATAAGAGTCTTGAAACGTGAATGATTTAAAATTGCTGCACCTATTAAACTTGCAATAATAGCCTTAATAATATCACCTGGCATAAATGTAAATGATAATATAAATGCCTTAGAGATAGGTATATGTATAATGAAGCCCATAATGAGTGTACCTAATATATCTAATCCTAATACACCGATAACTAGTGTAGCTATAAAAATCACTAAGAAATTAATTTTATGCAAATATGCATCACGAATAATACCTATAAAGTAAGCTACAACAGGATATAAGAATAAGAATCCTGCCGAAGGTCCTGCAAATACGCCAATTCCCCCACGGCCTCCAGAAAGCACTGGCAAACCTGTAGCTACTAATAATAAAAAGACAATAACACTTGTAGTACCAAGCTTTCGCCCTAAAATAATTCCTGCCAAAAAGATTCCTATATTCTGTAATACAATAGGGACTGGCATAAATGGCAGAGGTACACTTGGTACTAAACCTAAAATACAAATGATAGCAGTCATTAAAGCTGTATATACTAAATGTTTTGTAGTCACTTGTTCATCCTCCTTACATAGATTTTATTATAGCACCCTTGTAAACTTTTATGAATGAAAAGTTTACAATAAGTTGAAGTAGATGAACCTTTTTATTAACTAATAAAACTTAGGTCTCGATTTTCTTTGCTAAATCCGTTATGTATTTAAAAAATGCTTGTTTATTTACATCCGTAATGACTTGAACTTCACGTCCATTTTCAGATTGGAATGTTCTTCCTTGACTAGGTCCTTGACTGACTACATCAATTTTCAATTTCGTTGATTCAACTAAATTTGGAGAACCCACATAAGCAGTAGTTAATACATCCCATAAAAAGTATGTTGAATTGGTCACAAAATGTGTGAGTGGTGGTACTGCTGCGTAACTTGTGCCCAGAAAATCAACGCCTAAATATTGTCTTTTATCTGCCCACATTTGACGAACTTCCATTGTTAGAGGGACTTGATTTGTACTTTCTAAAGCAACAATATCGACAATCATATCACTATCTAATACAACTTTTACAGCCTCTGGATCCCAAAATGCATTCCATTCAGCTGTACCATCATGTTCTGGTTCTTCAACATTTCCTTTGTCTAAAAACGTTCCACCCATCCAAACTAATTTCTCTATATTTTTTAAAATTGAGTTGTCATATTTTATAGCTTTAGCTAAATCTGTAAGCGGTCCAGTAAATAACAATGTAACTTTCTCATCACAACTCTTCACCTTACGAATAATATCTATATACGCCTCGTCCTCACTAGCCTTACATCTTTTGGGTATACAAGACTCATTTAGCACTGGTAAGGCATCCATAAAGAAAGCATGCATTCTCCATTCTTTTGGAAAAGGATTTTTCCCTCTTTCATATGATGGTGCTACATTAATTTCAACGTCTGAAAAACGATTTATAATCTTTAATGAAGCACTTAATGACGGCTCTAAATAGCAGTCTGCACCAATCGTACTTACACCAACAAGTTCTATATTTTCCATTTGTAATAATAAAAATAGTGACACTAGATCATCAACGCCACCATCATGATTAAAATATACTTTGGTCATAGTTGATACTCCTAACGTTTTTTTATGAATAACTTAATTATATTTGAAACCTTTCATGACACCAAATAATTTAAAGTTAATCATTGAATACATGACAATCTATAATTATTAAAAATTTTTAGCAGTTACACAGCGATTTCATTATGGTTACATTAGAAAAGCCTGTGACAAAAAAGTTGTCGCAGGCATACTTAACTTGAAGTCAATCGATGACTGAATTAAATTGTTGATATACATCTCGCTTTTTTATACTTTAAATGCATTGCAATGAAAAACGTTAAATTCCATCTCATTCCTTTAAAGAATATCAATATGACATTAAAGTTTGTTTGTAATACTTTTAGCAATATTAGTGTAAGCCATATCTTCCATTGGTGGATTATGTAATCCAGCACGTATATCTCTATAGTACCGTTGAAGAGGTCTGCTCATTTCTAGACTCTTAGCTCCAACTATTCTCATAGCTAAATCAACGATTTCTATACTTTGGTTCATTACCACCACTTTACTTGCTGAGGTTTCATTCCATATTTGTGCATCCTCTGTATATGATTGATACCCTCTAGCTGTACTCCATAGAAAATGTCTTGCAGAAAGTAATAAACTTTCCATTTTCCCTAAATTTTGTTGCACTGTAGGTAAACTATCAATCGTACCTGTAATACTGTTAGGACGATAATTTTTTGCAAAATCTACTGCATAGTCACGAGCTGCTTGTGCAATACCTAGATAACAGCTCGGTATATGAAGAAGCCAACCATTAGGTCTTGATTCACGTTTTGATTCTACAAAATTTTCATTAGGAACATAAACATCATCAAGAATTAAATCATGGCTCTCAGTCGCTCTCATACCAACCATATCCCAGTTGTCAGCAATACTTACACCTTTAGTTGACTGAGGAATTAAAAAGAATCCCATCGATTTAGTTTCTTCAACATACGCGCCAACAATATAATGTGTCAACGCCTTACTCATAGATGTAAAGGTTTTAACACCGTTTATAACATAACCATTTTCAGCTTTAACAGCATGTGTAGATGGGCGACCACCTCTAGTAGGACTACCAGTTTCCGCTTCACTGACTGCTCTATTGATCAGTGCACCGTGAACAACTTCTTTAGCAAAGGAATCTAACATTGATGGTGTCCACATATGTTGCTCGTACAATTGACCAATTACACTCAAATGCCACCCTATAGATAAAGCAGTTGCTCCATCAATAGTACCCAAATAACTTTGTAAAATTACCATATCTTCAATAGTAGCACCTTCACCCCCATACTCTACAGGCAAAGTTAGTTTAGTATATCCTTCCTTTATCAGCCACTCAATATTTTCATATGGAAATCTAGATTGAATATCATTTTCAGCTGCACGTGCTTTGAATTCACTTTCAATCTTTTTAAATTTACGAATCCACTTCTTTTGAATGTCAGTGTGAATTAAAAAAGACTCCATCACATTTACGCCCCCTATGACTCATTTTATTTTAAATTTAATTATTCATAGTTTAACACTCGACTTTATTTTTTCAAAATTTACTAATGGAACTTCATACGCATTTCCCTCTGATATTGAAAAGTTAACAATTAATATATACATAACTTAATCTATGAATGTATCTAAATAGTCAATTTAATTTCTTTTATAAATTTTAAATATAAAAAGCATCGCCACATTCATAATGTAGACAGATGCTTTTTAGTAGAATTTTGATTTTCAAATACGTTTAAACTTTATAAAATAATGCTAAAATTTCGGACATAAAACTCATTGAATTAAAAATCTGATCTAAAACAGTTGCGACTATAAATTTAAAAATAATCACAATGTATCAATTAAGGTTAACTCAATTTTCAAATTTTAATATTTTCACTTTATTTATGCATTATTTATACAGTTTGATTTTTAATTCCTGCAAACAACATAATCCATGTAGCAAAAATAAATGGCCATGTTAAAGTTGGTAAACCTAGTGGTGCGAGCAATGTGCTCAAACCTAAATGTATGAATGCAGTGAGTACTATTCCTAAAATCATTGCGAGATAACTATGAATTGCTGTCTCAAAAGTGACACCTAGCGCAATCGCAGATAAAACTACATTATAGCCAAATATGCCTTCATTTATACTACTATAGTCTCCACCCAGTAATATAATTATTAGGAACCCAATAATGTTTGCAATTATAGAAACAATTCCAGCTTTTTTAGAACCTATAAAAATCCCTATTAGAATTAATAAACCACCTATTA
>OKWT01000257.1_pt1 | contig 14115 bp, 9 predicted proteins | sample 1607131 | NCBI WGS metagenome assembly OKWT01 (sample SAMN07501045, study PRJEB24779) | human gut metagenome
GAATCAAACCAATAACCACCTAGGTCGAACTCTTTCAGTTGTTCAACACGTTCCAAACGATTTTGAATGATAAAACGACACATTAAACCACGGGCTTTTTTTGCATAAAAGCTGACCACTTTGTATTTACCATTCTTATTATCTAAGAAAACAGGCTTAACAATTTGTGCATCTAATTGGTTTTCTTTTACTGATTTATAGTATTCATCAGAAGCTAAATTGATCAAAACACGATCGCCTTGCTCATCAAGCGCTTGTTGCACAGATTGAGTAATGATGTTCCCCCAAAAAGCATAAAGATCTTTTCCTTTGGGATTCGCTAACTTCGTGCCCATTTCCAAGCGGTAAGGTTGCATTAAATCAAGGGGTTTAAGTAAGCCATATAAACCGGAAAGCATACGTAAATGGCGTTGTGCGAATTGCACATCTTCATCAGTTAAGCTATCCGCATCCAAACCGGTGTAAACATCACCTTTGAATGCCCAAATGGCTGCGCGTGAATTTTTTTCGTTGTGAGATTTTGTCCATTCAGCAAAGCGAGCGGCATTTAATCCTGCAAGCTTGTCGCTGATAGACATTAAGGAAGAAAGATCTTGGGGAGATAATTGACGACAGATTTCAATCAGTTGCTCACTATAATCCGTCAAGTGCGGTTGAGAAACAGGAAGATTTCTGACCGCACTTTCAAAATCTAAGGTTTTTGCCGGGGAAATAATGGCTAACATAGGTTCTCCTTTCTAAAACTGAACCGTATCTTAGCACAGGATTACCTCCTCACTCTACCCCGTTTATGCTATCCGCTTATAGAGTCCATTCTCATTGACGATTAAATCTTGTAACTCCAAATCTAATAACTGCACTAAAAGCAAATCCACCGGCAAATTCAATGCAACCGATAAATCATCAAGACTTATCGGTGTATAACTGATATGTTGATAAAGTTCAGGATGGCTTGGCTCCACGGTTGGTGTTTTTGCTGTTAGTGGTTTAGCTATCGGCTTATTAATTTGCGTATTATGTACTGGAGGCTGAAAAACAACGTTATGATTAAGACAATCTAAAATGTCTTTAACATTTTCTACCAACATCGCCCCTTGCTTAATCAGTTTATGACAGCCTTGACTGTATTCACTTTGAATATTTCCTGGCAACGCAAAAATGTCGCGGTTTTGTTCTAAGGCATAGCGTGCTGTAATGAGTGAACCGCTTTTCTCTGTGGCTTCAATCACTAACGTTCCTAATGAAAGCCCGCTGATAATGCGATTACGACGAGGAAAATTTTCAGCAATCGGCGCTTGCGTAGGGATAAATTCAGAAACTAATGCCCCATTATTTTCGATAATTTGCTCGGCTAATCGGCGGTGTTTGGCGGGATAAATGTGATCTAATCCGCTGCCCAATACGGCAATGGTCTGCCCTTGAATATCCACCACCGCTTGATGACTAAATCCATCGATACCTAAAGCCAGCCCACTCGTGACCATCAATCCTGCAAGAGAAAGCTCTGTCGCAAAATATTTTGCCCAATATTCACCATAAGCCGAACAATAACGGCTTCCAACCATGGCAATTTGCTGAGCAGAAAGTGCGGTCAAATTGCCTTTCACAAATAACAAGGGCGGAAAACCAGTAATTTGTTTGAGTAAAAAAGGATAGTCATCTGAAAAACAATGGATTAAATGATGGCCTTCTTTTTCGGCCCAGCTCAAAGCGGGTTCAATAAATTTCATTTCCGGCTGAAACCAACGACGAATCTGCAAAGCATCCCAGCCTATTTGCTGAAATGCCACTTCATCATAATTTAATAAGTCTTCTATATTCACATGGGCCAAAATTTGTTGAATCCGCACACTGCCCAATTTGGGCACTTGAGCTAATCGCAGCAAAATTGACGTAAAATCGCTCATCTTTCTCTCCTTTAAAAAGTGAATTATGGCAAAATTGGTCTTAAAAAATGAAAAGTTTGTCTTAATTCTGCGATTCAGATCGCAAAAAGAGAAAAAATTTTAGAAAAAATCTGCATACCAGAAACAAGGAATAAAACAGGACAAAAATGGCTTCTTAAAAGCTATTTTCAGAGATTAATTCCGAGCAATGATTCATATTTAGAGAAATAAACTTTTAAGATTATGTTGAGATATTTATTTTAGATATAAATCACTGATAAATGATTTGACAGCAACATTTTTATCCGTAATATGGACAGCGTTTTACAGAATTTTTTACAGGATTATCTTTTTATGTACCAAGCTGTTTCTTTATCTCTCAACCTCCTGCTCTCACATTCTTTGTGCGGCTAAGTTGTGGATAAAAAACACCTTTATGTAAAAAATCTATTATCAACCCGCACTTTTAAGATTGCGGGTTTTTTCGTTTTAAAATCACGGTAAAAATGACCGCACTTTGAGTGATAAAAGAAGGAAAATACTATGACAGATCGCGTTATTATTTTTGATACCACCTTGCGTGATGGCGAACAAGCGTTAAAAGCAAGCTTAACCGTTAAAGAGAAATTACAGATTGCTTTAGCCCTTGAGCGTCTCGGCGTAGATGTGATGGAAGTCGGTTTCCCGGTTTCTTCTCAAGGTGATTTTGAATCTGTTCAAACCATTGCACGCCATATCAAAAATAGTCGAGTTGCAGCACTTTCCCGTGCAGTAATTAAAGATATTGATGCTGCAGCTGAAGCCTTAAAAGTGGCAGAAGCGTTTCGTATCCATACATTTATTGCAGTTTCAGCATTACACGTTGAAGCCAAATTAAAACGTACCTTTGATGATGTGGTTGAAATGGCTGTAGCCGCAGTAAAACATGCACGTAATTATACTGACGATGTCGAATTTTCTTGCGAAGATGCAGGCCGTACCGGTATCGACAATATTTGTCGTATTGTTGAAGCGGCAATTAATGCAGGTGCAACAACTGTAAATATTCCTGACACTGTTGGTTTCTGCTTACCTAATCAATTCGGCAATATTATTGCTGAAGTACGTAACCGCGTACCAAATATCGATAAAGCTGTGATTTCCGTACATTGCCACAATGACTTGGGTATGGCAACAGCTAACTCCTTAACCGCTGTACAAAATGGTGCACGTCAAATTGAATGTACTATCAACGGCATTGGTGAACGTGCAGGTAATACCTCACTTGAAGAAGTGGTAATGGCAATGAAAGTTCGCCAAGAATTCATGGGCGTGGATACACGTATCAACACACAAGAAATTCATCGTGTCAGCCAAATGGTGAGCCAACTCTGTAACATGCCAATCCAACCGAATAAAGCGATTGTAGGTTCAAATGCTTTCGCACATTCATCCGGTATTCACCAAGATGGTATGTTAAAAAACCAAAATACCTACGAAATCATGTCACCAGAAACTATCGGCTTGAAGAAAGAGAAATTGAACTTAACCGCACGTTCTGGTCGCGCCGCGGTAAAAGGCCACATGGCAGATATGGGCTACACCGAACAAGATTACGATTTAGATAAATTGTATGAAGCGTTCTTAAAATTGGCAGACAAAAAAGGCCAAGTGTTCGATTATGACTTAGAAGCCTTAGCATTTATTGATATGCAACAAGGGGATGAAGATCGTTTAGTGTTAGATAAACTTTCTGCACATTCCACTAAAGAGTATCCAGCAACTGCGTTTGTTCAAGTGGAATTAGATGGTAAAAAATTAAGCACCTCTTCTATCGGTGGTAATGGTCCGGTTGATGCAGTTTACAATGCGATCTTGAATTTAACCGGCTTAGATATCAAAATGTCCCACTATAACTTAACTGCAAAAGGCGAAGGTGCTGAAGCCTTAGGTCAGGTGGATATCGTGGTTGAACACGAAGGCCGTAAATTCCACGGTGTTGGTTTAGCAACAGACATCGTTGAATCTTCCGCGCTTGCTTTAGTTCATGCAATTAATGCTATTTATCGTGCGCATAAAGTCGCCGATATTAAAAGCCACAAACATCATTAATCCAATCCCCCTCTTTAGCAAAGAGGGGTTAGGGGAGATTTGGCAGAAGCAACATCAACCTCTGCAGTGAATTTTATATCGTAAAAATCTCCCCCCAGCCCCTCTTTACAAAAGAGGGGAGAAAATTAACCGCACTTTGGTGTGACTGAAATAGGAAAAACAATATGCAATCATACAACATCGCTGTTCTACCGGGAGACGGTATTGGTCCAGAAGTGATGGCTGAAGCCATCAAAGTATTAAACAAAGTCCAAGAAAAATTCGGTTTCAAACTTAACTTTAACGAGTTTTATGTGGGTGGTGCTGCAATTGATCATTGTGGTTGCCCATTACCGGCAGAAACCTTAAAAGGTTGTGATGATGCTGATGCGATTTTGTTTGGCTCTGTAGGTGGCCCAAAATGGACAAATTTACCACCGGATCAACAACCAGAACGCGGTGCATTATTACCATTGCGTAAACATTTCAAATTATTCTGCAATCTTCGCCCTGCTACCCTTTATAAAGGACTCGAAAAATTCTGTCCATTACGTGCAGATATTGCAGCGAAAGGGTTTGATATGGTGGTTGTGCGTGAATTAACGGGCGGGATTTATTTCGGTCAGCCTAAAGGCCGTGAAGGCGAAGGTGTGCAAACCAAAGCATTCGATACCGAAGTTTATTACAAATATGAAATCGAACGTATTGCGCGTGCGGCTTTTGATGCGGCAATGAAACGTCGTAAACACGTCACTTCTGTGGATAAAGCTAACGTACTACAAGCCTCAATCTTATGGCGTGAAACCGTAACTGAAGTGGCGAAAGACTACCCTGAAGTCACCTTAGATCACATTTATATCGACAACGCGACCATGCAATTAATCAAAGCGCCTGAGTCTTTCGATGTGCTCCTCTGCTCTAACATTTTCGGTGATATTATTTCTGATGAAGCGGCAATGATCACGGGTTCTATGGGGATGTTACCATCTGCTAGCTTAAATGAAGAAGGTTTTGGTTTATATGAACCCGCTGGCGGTTCTGCTCCAGATATCGCAGGCAAAGGCATTGCTAACCCAATCGCACAAATTCTTTCTGCCGCGATGATGTTGCGTTATAGCTTCAACTTAAATGATGCGGCTGATGCAATTGAAAATGCCGTACAAAAAGTCTTAGCAAATGGTCACCGTACCGGTGATTTAGCCGATGATTCTGCCCCTGTTTCAACTGCAGAAATGGGTACATTGATTGCTGAAGCAATCTAATCGTAGGGTGGGCATTTTGTCCACCATTAACAAATTTAATAAAGGGGAGTAAGCGTCCCTAGAAAAAAGGAGATTATATGTTTATTGTTTCATTAACCTATATTCAACCTTTAGAGAAAATTGAAGAATTTCTAGCTGAACACAGAACATTTTTAGATAAGTTTTATCAACAAGGTAAGTTTCTAATGTCTGGACGTAAAGAACCTAGAACTGGTGGAATCATTATTATGAATGCAAAAGATCTTGATGAAGTAAATCAAATTATTGAACAAGATCCATTTCACCAACACAAAATAGCAGATTATCAAGTGATAGAGTTCTATCCATCTAAAGTTGCGAATGGATTAGAAAAATACCAACAGACAATTTAAAACTTACTACTCTAACAAAGCTCCTAACGAATTGAGAAAAATTATGGCAAAAACTCTTTACGAAAAATTATTCGATGCCCATGTGGTATACGAAGCTGAAGGCGAAACGCCGATTTTGTATATTAACCGTCATTTAATCCATGAAGTGACCAGCCCACAAGCCTTTGATGGTTTACGTGTTGCAGGCCGCCAAGTACGTCAAGTCAGTAAAACTTTCGGTACCATGGATCACAGTATTTCTACCCAAGTACGTGATGTAAATAAACTTGAAGGCCAAGCGAAAATTCAAGTATTGGAACTTGAAAAAAACACGAAAGCGACTGGTATTCAATTATTCGACATGACCACCAAAGAACAAGGTATCGTGCATGTGATGGGCCCTGAACAAGGTTTAACCTTACCAGGCATGACTATCGTGTGTGGTGACTCTCATACTGCCACCCACGGTGCGTTCGGCGCTTTGGCATTTGGTATCGGCACATCCGAAGTCGAACACGTATTAGCCACGCAAACCTTAAAACAAGCTCGCGCGAAAAATATGAAAATTGAAGTGCGTGGCAAAGTAGCACCAGGCATTACCGCAAAAGACATTATTCTTGCCATTATCGGTAAAACTACCATGGCAGGCGGTACAGGCCATGTGGTGGAATTCTGTGGTGAAGCGATTCGTGACCTTTCTATGGAAGGCCGTATGACCGTTTGTAATATGGCGATTGAAATGGGCGCGAAAGCCGGCTTAATCGCGCCAGATGAAACCACTTTCGAATACTTAAAAGGCCGTCCACACGCACCGAAAGGTAAAGATTGGGATGATGCAGTTGCTTATTGGAAAACCTTAAAATCCGATGATGATGCGAAATTTGACACAGTCATCACGTTAGAAGCCAAAGACATTGCACCACAGGTAACGTGGGGAACAAATCCAGGCCAAGTAATCGGTATCGATCAGCCAGTGCCAAATCCAGCAGAAATGACTGATCCCGTGACTCGTGCTTCAGCAGAAAAAGCGTTGAATTATATCGGTTTAGAACCGAATACCGATTTAAAAGACATTCCTGTAGATCAAGTCTTTATCGGGTCTTGTACTAATGCTCGTATCGAAGATTTACGTGCGGCAGCTGCCGTGATGAAAGGGCGCAAAAAAGCTGACAATGTGAAGCGTATTTTAGTGGTACCTGGTTCAGGCTTAGTGAAAGAGCAAGCAGAAAAAGAAGGCTTGGATAAAATCTTTATCGAAGCAGGCGCTGAATGGCGTAATCCGGGCTGCTCAATGTGTTTAGGGATGAACGATGACCGTTTAGGTGAATGGGAACGTTGTGCTTCCACTTCGAACCGTAACTTTGAAGGTCGCCAAGGCCGTAATGGTCGTACTCACTTGGTGAGCCCTGCGATGGCTGCCGCAGCGGGAATGTTCGGTAAATTCGTTGATATTCGTGACGTCACATTAAACTAAGGAGCAGAAAATGGCAGGATTTAAACAACTTTCAGGCTTAGTAGTGCCATTGGATGCGGCAAACGTGGACACGGATGCGATTATTCCAAAACAATTTTTACAAGCCATTACCCGCGTAGGTTTCGGTAAACATTTATTCCATGAATGGCGTTATTTGGATGTTGAAGGCACCAAGCCAAATCCAGATTTCGTATTGAACTATCCACAATATCAAGGCGCGACCATTTTATTAGCGCGTAAAAACCTTGGCTGTGGTTCTTCGCGTGAACATGCGCCTTGGGCATTAGCCGATTACGGTTTCAAAGTGATGATCGCACCAAGTTTTGCTGATATTTTCTATAACAACAGTTTAAACAACCACATGTTACCGATTCGTTTAAGCGAAGAAGAAGTGGAAGAAATCTTCCAATGGGTGTGGGCAAATGAAGGCAAACAAATCCATGTAGATTTGGAAGCGATGACGGTCACTGTAGGTGACAAAGTCTATCACTTTGAACTGGATGAATTCCGCCGTCATTGTTTGTTAAACGGCTTGGATAACATCGGTTTAACGTTACAACACGAAGATGCCATCAGCGAATATGAAAAAAATATTCCAGCATTTTTACGTTAATCTGTTTTTTTACTCGGACAGCAAATATTGCTAACCATTCGGCGGACACTTTGTCCGCCTTTCTTTTTGAAAACATTCCATTTTTTTACCGCACTTTCACCCCTTTTATTTGACACTCTGTGTGCTTATACCTATCATTCTCTTCAATATTGATTGATTTTAAAAAGAGCTGTCTATGTCACATAATCAAACCGAATTACTGAAAAAATCCCTCGCTGAACGCATCCTTATTTTAGATGGTGCGATGGGGACGATGATCCAAAAATACAAACTCACCGAGGCTGATTTCAGAGGCGAGCGTTTTAAAGAAAGTGCGGTTGATTTACGTGGCAATAATGACTTGCTCACCTTGACCCAACCGCTGTTAATTTCTGCGATTCATGAGAAATATTTACAAGCGGGCGCTGATATTATTGAAACCAATACCTTCAGTTCGACCACCATTGCGCAAGCAGATTATGATTTACAGTCTATTGCCTACGAACTGAATTTTGCAGGGGCAAAATTAGCGCGTTTAGCCGCAGATAAATACAGCACACCAGAAAAACCTCGCTTTGTGGCAGGTGTGTTAGGGCCCACCAACCGTACAGCCTCTATTTCTCCTGATGTAAATGACCCAGGTTTCCGTAACATTACCTTTATGGAACTGGTCGATGCTTATGCTGAAGCCACTAAAGGCTTAATTGAAGGTGGTGCGGATTTAATCATGATCGAAACTATTTTCGACACATTAAACGCAAAAGCCGCTATTTTCGCCATTGAAACGGTATTTGAAGAATTAGGTGTGGAATTGCCGATTATGATTTCAGGCACCATTACCGATGCTTCCGGTCGTACGCTTTCAGGGCAAACCACTGAAGCATTCTACAACTCACTTCGCCACGCTAAGCCACTGACATTCGGCCTAAACTGTGCGCTCGGCCCGAAAGAACTTCGCCAATATGTTGAACAACTGTCTAAAATCAGCGAAACCTATGTATCCGTTCACCCAAATGCAGGCTTGCCAAATGCCTTTGGTGGCTACGATTTAGGGGCTGAAGAAATGGCTGCACATCTTAAAGAATGGGCTGAAAGTGGCTTTGTGAACATTGTCGGGGGTTGTTGTGGTACGACGCCAGAACATATCAAAGCATTTGCGGATGCAATGCAAGGTATTGCGCCGCGTAAATTGCCTGAAATTAAAACTGCGATGCGTTTATCGGGCTTAGAGCCACTCAATATTGATGATGAAAGCCTATTCGTGAACGTGGGCGAACGTAATAACGTGACTGGTTCGGCAAAATTCAAACGCTTAATTAAAGAAGACAAATTTGCCGAAGCCATTGAAATTGCTATTGACCAAGTGGAAAACGGTGCGCAAGTGATCGACGTCAATATGGACGAAGCCTTATTAGACGGCAAAAAATGTATGACCCGTTTCCTTAATATTATGGCGACCGAACCTGATGCAGCCAAAGTGCCGGTAATGATCGACTCGTCTAAATGGGAAGTGATTGAAGCGGGTTTGCAGTCGGTACAAGGTAAGCCGATTGTGAACTCCATCTCGTTAAAAGAAGGCGAAGAAATCTTTATCGACCATGCTAAACTAGTACGTAAATACGGTGCCGCCGTGGTGGTGATGGCATTTGACGAAGTGGGTCAGGCCGATACCGAAGATCGTAAAGTTGAAATTTGTAGCCGTGCTTATGACATTTTGGTGAACCAAGTCGGCTTCCCGCCAGAAGACATTATTTTCGACCCGAATATTTTTGCTATCGGTACGGGGATTGAAGAGCACAATAACTACGGTGTGGATTTCATCAACGCTACAGGCCGTATTAAACGCGCGTTACCACATGCGAAAATCTCGGGCGGGGTGTCTAATGTTTCTTTCTCATTCCGTGGTAACAACGTGATGCGCGAAGCCATTCACGCCGTCTTCCTCTATCACGCCATCAAACAAGGCATGGATATGGGGATTGTGAATGCGGGGCAGCTCGCAATTTATGACGATCTCGATCCTGAATTACGTGAAATTGTGGAAGATGCGGTATTAAACCGCAGCCCAGATGCTACCGAAAAATTGCTCGATATTGCAGAAAAATATCGTAACCAAGGCAACGATGAAAGTGCGGTCGATTCTGTCGCAGAATGGCGTACTTGGCCGGTGGAAGAACGTTTAAAACACGCGCTAGTGAAAGGAATTACCACTTACATTGTGGAAGATACTGAAGAAGCCCGCCAACAATTACCAAGCCCATTAGATGTCATTGAAGGGCCGCTGATGGAAGGGATGGATGTCGTCGGCGATTTATTCGGTGACGGTAAAATGTTCCTGCCACAAGTGGTGAAATCTGCACGCGTGATGAAACAATCTGTGGCGTATTTAGAGCCTTTTATCAACGCAACCAAACAAAAAGGTTCAAGCAACGGTAAAGTGGTGATCGCCACCGTAAAAGGCGACGTGCACGATATCGGTAAAAACATCGTAAGCGTGGTGATGCAATGTAATAACTTTGAAGTGATTGACTTAGGCGTGATGGTGCCAGCGGACAAAATCATTCAAACCGCTATTGATGAAAAAGCGGACATCATCGCGTTAAGTGGTTTGATTACCCCTTCTTTAGATGAAATGGAATACTTCTTGGGTGAAATGACTCGCTTAGGCTTAAATCTGCCTGTGATGATTGGCGGGGCGACCACTTCTAAAGAACATACAGCCATTAAACTTTATCCAAAATATAAAGAACACGGCGTATTTTATACCTCTAACGCCTCCCGTGCAGTGACGGTGTGTGCAGCATTGATGAATCCTGAAAGCCGAGCAGCATTGTGGGAACAATTTAAAAAGGATTACGAAAAAATTCAGCAATCTTTCTCTAACCGTAAACCACTGCGTAAACAGCTCAGCATTGAAGAAGCTCGCTCAAATCGCTTTGATGGCTTTAGTGGTGAATGGGCAGATTACGTGCCACCAACACCAAACCAAACCGGCATTGTGGAATTTAAAAACGTACCGATTGCCACATTACGTAAATTTATCGACTGGTCACCATTCTTCCGCATTTGGGGCTTAATGGGCGGCTACCCTGACGCCTTTGATTATCCAGAAGGTGGCGAAGAAGCACGTAAAGTATGGAACGATGCGCAAGTGGTATTAGATGAATTAGAGCAAAACCACAAACTCAACCCAAGCGGTATTTTAGGCATCTTCCCTGCGGAACGTGTGGGCGATGATGTGGTGCTTTTCGCTGATGAAGAACGCACACAACAAATTGGCACCGCTTACGGCTTACGCCAACAAACAGAACGTGGCAAAAACAGCAAAAGTCCGTTTAACTTTGCCTTAAGTGACTTTATTGCTGATCGCGAAAGTGGCAAAAAAGACTGGATGGGGATGTTCGCCGTCTGCGCGGGTATTGAAGAAATGGAGCTTGTAGAAGGCTATAAAGCGGCAGGCGATGACTACAATGCTATCTTACTACAAGCTGTGGGCGACCGCTTAGCGGAAGCCATGGCAGAATACCTGCACTTTGAGCTTCGCACCCGCATTTGGGGCTACACGCAAGAAGAATTCGACAACCAAGGGTTAATCAATGAAAACTACGTCGGCATCCGCCCAGCGCCGGGCTACCCAAGCTGCCCGGAACATACGGAAAAAGCCTTGATTTGGGATTTGCTAGAAGTAGAACAACGCATCGGCATGAAACTCACCGAAAGCTACGCTATGTGGCCGGCAGCTTCCGTCTGCGGTTGGTACTTCACCCACCCTGCAAGTAACTATTTCACCTTAGGTCGCATTGATGAAGACCAAGCTCAAGATTATGCCAAACGTAAAGGTTGGGATGAGAGAGAGATGTTGAAGTGGTTGGGTGTGGCGATGAAGTAAATTATATAAAAATATAAATAATATTAACCATAAATAAGGAACATCAATATGTATGTGTTAAACGAAGAAGTAAAAAAATTAGTAAAAATTAATGAAACAAAATTTTCTGAACATGGTTTAACCGAGAGATATGATTTACAAGAATGGATTGCGGAAAATCCAAAGATTTTATCTAAAGAGCTTGGAAGCGATGAGGATTTATTAATTATACAGAAAGAGTTTGATAAATGGGTAGACTCAAAAGAGCGTTTGGATCTATTAGCTATGGATAGGAGTGGTAATCTAGTTATAATCGAAAATAAGCTAGATGATAGTGGAAAAGATGTTACATGGCAAGCATTAAAGTATGTTTCATATTGTTCTACTTTAACTACAAAAGAAATAATATCAATTTATCAAAGTTATTTAAATAATAACCACAAAGGAGAGAAACTTAATGCCGAAGAAGAAATATATAAACACGTTCGGAATAAAGGTGAAAGTGAAAGTGAAAGTGAAAGTGAAAGTGGAAGTGAAAGTATAAATATAAATATAACTCAAAGAATAATATTAGTGGCTAGAAAATTCAGACCTGAGGTCACTAGCACAGTATTATGGCTTAGAAATAAAGGAATAGATATACAATGTATTAAAATAGTCCCCTACTTACTTGATAATAAAATAATTATCGATATTGATAAAATTATACCTGTTCCTGAAGCTGAACAATTCATGATAAGGGCTTCTATTAAAGATAGTGAAGAAAAAAATATAGCTACAGCAAAAAATATCAACGCTCAATACTGGTCAAAATTACTAGAATATGGTAAGTCTACTGGATTAGAATTATATAGCAACAGAACAGGTTCCCAGGAACAGTGGATTGGTGCAACTTCTGGAATTATATCTGGGGTTATATACTCTCTTGTTTTATTAAAAGATAAAATCAGAGCTGAGTTATATATAGATAGAAAATCGGTAGAAGAAAATAAAAAAATATTTGATTTACTCAATGAAGAAAGAGAGCTGATTGAAAGCAAATTTGGTGGGGAACTAAACTGGGAACGTTTAGATGATAGAAAAGCTTCAAGAATTTCAGTATCAACATCTTTTATTCGTGATGATTATGATAATTGGAATATTGCAATAAAATGGCATGTTGAAAATATCAAGAAACTTGAAAATGCAATGCAAGAATCATTAAGCAAAATTAAAAATAAATTTTAAATCCTATGTGGCGCACCTTCTATGTGCGCCTAATTTCAAGACCTTATAGCATATCATCCCTTGCACAATCCCCAATTTCCGCTATCATATTGCCTTTCTCATTCACTCTACTCTCGGAACTTTATCGATGAATAAATTGAAAATAGCATTACTGACGGCGGCATTCGTAGGTTTGTTTGCTTGTACTACAACACAACAACCAAAGAAAACCGTTAAAACACGATACCTTAAAAATAACATTAGCCAAGCGGAATTAAACAATCCGAAAGATTACAAACGTTATTACTATTCTTGCCGCAATTCAGAAATAGGGTCTAGTTCGTATTTAACCACTTATTTCCCGCTTTCAAGAGAAAGCCGCATGAAAGATAACTTTGGTATTTATTTCCAATTAGATGGTGGAAAAGCGGTGCCGTTTGATCATGTGGAAAATCGTACCTTAAATGCACGTGGAAATCGCTTTGAAGTGATTTATCGCTCTTATGAGCCGATTGATGGCAGTTATGTTGATTTAATCGCTCGTGAAAATAATTCTGTGTACTACAAGAATAATCAAGGCATGAGAAGCACTTGGTTAAACTGTCGAGAAGGCTAATTCTCACTGAAAGTGCGGTCATTTTTAGATGTATTTTCCCAAACAAAAAAGCACGAGCCTAAACTCGTGCTTTTTCTTTTTTATTGCGATTATGCTTTTGCTTGTGCACGTTTCACGAAAACAACTGAAAGCGTGAATGCCACCACAAATGAAATCACCATACCGATGCTGTACATCGCAAGGCTATCTGGTTTGATAGATGGAATACCTAAGAAGCCTGCTGCCCCTAATGCAATGGCTTTTACATTGAAGAATGCGATAAAGGCACTCGCTAAGCCTGAACCAATCATCGCTGCAAAGAAAGCCTGACGATAACGTAAGTTCACCCCGAACATTGCGGGTTCAGTAATTCCTAATAATGCAGAGATACCCGATGGCACCGCTAAACCGCGTACTTTTGGATCTTTTAATGCCACTGCCACACCTAAACAGGCCGCTCCTTGTGCGATGTTTGACATTGCGGCGATTGGGAAAATAAAGGTACCGCCTGTATTTGCCATTTCAGCCAATAATTGTGTTTCAACCGCAATGAAGGTTTGGTGCATACCGGTGATAACGATTGGTGCATAGAACGCCCCGAAGATTGCACCACCAACGAAGCCTAAGGTGTCATATAACCAAGTTAAACCTGATGCAATTAATGAACCCGCTTCACGACCGATTGGACCAATCACAGTAAACGCTAAGAAGCCTGCAATAAAGAGCGAGAATAATGGGGTAATAAGGTTATCTAAGTAAGAAGGCACAAACTTACGGAAGGTTTTTTCTAAGGTTGCTAATACCCAAGCAGA
>OKWT01000270.1_pt1 | contig 12755 bp, 10 predicted proteins | sample 1607131 | NCBI WGS metagenome assembly OKWT01 (sample SAMN07501045, study PRJEB24779) | human gut metagenome
GACGAACTTAGTCAAAAAGAAATGGGCAAATTAACAGGTGGTATGCCAACAGGAGGCCTATTCTAGTGAATGGCTACTATGGCAATAAAATGATATCTCTTATTGAAGAGTTATCAAGATTACCTGGAATCGGTTCAAAATCTGCGCAAAGACTTGCTTTCCATATCATTAGCTTACCAAAAGATAAAGTAAAACATTTAGCAGATACCATTATGGATGCTAGAGAACATATTAGTTATTGTGAAAGATGTTGTACCATTACAGATGATAAGCTTTGCCCAATTTGCAAAGATGATACACGTAACCAAGAGCAAATCATGGTAGTAGAAGACTCAAGAGATATGGCTGCATATGAACGCACTAAAGAATTCAAAGGGCTTTACCACATACTTCATGGAGCTATTTCACCAATGATGGGAGTAGGGCCAAGTGATATTAAGATTAAAGAATTACTTGAACGTATTCAAAAAGAAAATATCAAAGAAGTTATTGTAGCTACTAACCCTAATATTGAAGGGGAAGCAACTGCTATGTATATTAGTAAGCTCCTTAAGCCTCTTGGCATTAAAACAACACGTATTGCACATGGTGTACCAGTAGGTGGGGACCTAGAATATGTGGATGAAATTACATTATCAAGAGCACTTCAAGGTAGACGTGAAATGTAAAAATACTTAATAGGATATTTCTAGAAATAGGAATATCCTTTTTTATATTCTAGAAAAGTTCTACTTACCTAGAATACTGTAATGATTTTAATAAGTTTAGCAAAAAAATCCCATGTCTGTGATGATTAGGTTATAATAAGAGTAAATCTAATAGAATGGAGCAAGAAGATGGAGGAAAAGTTTAAAGAACGCATAGACCAATATAAGGTCTTATGGGAATATGAAAATAAGATTTATAGTCGTATTGCTAACTTAAGGCTGATCGTGTTACTTGCCAGTTTATACATGACTTATCTACTTGTAAAGATGCAGGGCCATCTTATGGTTTTTGCTGTTGCTATAGTTTTTTATGGTAGTTTTATTTATTTAGTATATAGACATCAGAAAATCAAAGAGAAGCTGGATTACTATGAAAGTATGAAGCTGATTAATGAGAAGTATGTAAAACGTATGAATGAAGAGTGGCATAGTTTCCCTGATACAGGGGAGGAGTTATTAGATGAAGTTCATCCTTATGCCCTTGACCTAGATATTTTAGGGGAAAGATCTTTATTCCAAAAAATTAATACAACCCATACTTGGTATGGGAGAAAGAAATTAGCGAGTGTGCTTCTAGCACCAGATTTTACAGAGGAAGCAATAGTAGAACGTCAGAAAGCTATAAAAGAACTTATGCAGGACTTAGACTTCTGTCAAAAGGTAGAAGGTGCGACGGCTAAACGTAAAAAGGCCATGAAAAATCCTGAAAAGCTCTTAAATTATGCAAAAGCGGAGGGAGACTTTCTTAAGGGCAAAGGATGGAGAAGAGTAGCTACCATTTTACCTTGGGTGATTATTGCTTTATGGGCAGTAGGCTATGTAGCTCATATTCATCTATTTATTACTGGAACGCTCATACTGATGTTTATAAGCTATGGCTTTCAGTTTTTCCATGCACCACGTATTGGTGAAGTAAAAGGGATGCTGGGGACTATTATTTATGAGCTTAATGAGTATGTATATATATTAGAAGTACTGAAAGAAAAAGAATTTATAAGTCCTTATTTAAAGGAGCTATCTAATGTGCTCTTTAAGGATCAGGTTAATGCATTAGATGCACTTAAAAAGTTAGAGAAAATCAGTAGCAAAGCGAATGTAACCACTCAACCTATAGTAGCCATTCCACTTGATGCTATTTTATTATGGGATCTAAAAATAGTTTTTGCTCTAGAAGATTGGAGAAAGACTTATGGTCAGCAAGTAGAGCATTACTTAGAGACTATTGGAGAGATAGAGAGCCTAATTAGCCTTAGTGTGCTAGGGCATGTAGAAGAAAAAGTAAGTTTTCCATTAGTAGAAGCAGAAGGTAGATTTATAACAGGAAAACAGGTGGGGCATCCTCTTATTAAGCAAACTGTACGTGTATGTAATGATGTCAATATGGATCAAGAAATTTTTGTTATTACAGGGTCTAACATGTCAGGAAAGACCACTTTCCTTCGTACAATCGGGATTAATCTTGTACTGGCTTATGCAGGTGCACCAGTTTTAGCGGACCAACTTGCTTGCAGTATGATGAAGATTTATACCTCCATGCGTATTAGAGATGACTTGACACATGGGATTTCGACTTTCTATGCAGAACTTACACGTATTAAGCAGATTATAGAAGCTGCTAAAGAATATACTCAAATGCTATTCTTGATAGATGAAATCTTTAGAGGTACTAATTCTAATGACCGTATTATTGGAGCGACAAGTGTAGTGAAAGCACTTGATTCATTAGGAACCATTGGAGCCATTACTACTCATGATATGGAGCTTTGTCAGTTAAATGATACTATAGATGTAACCAATTATCATTTTAGTGAAACTTATCAAGAAGACACAATTCAATTTGACTATAGTATTAAGGCTGGGCCATCTACTACAACAAATGCTAAATATTTGATGAAGATGGTAGGTATAGAACTTATACAGTAAGAAAGACTCTAGGGGGGCTAAGGTAACCCCTTTTTTCATTTATTTTATCTGAATAAAAGCATAGAAAGTTCTTAAGAAATCTTAAGTAATAGGGGGCATGGACTTTAAGAAGTTACCTTTAATATAAAACTATAAGATTAAATGAATGAAGGAGAGAGGGAAGATGAAAGAGATAGTAGATGTAGATTTCCTACCAGTACTGGATGATGAAGATTTTCAAAGAGAAAAAAATAGTACGCATTCTTTAACGGAAGAGAAAGTCTATAATGAAGTCATAAAAGAAAATGAGACTTATGAATATAGCAGTGAGGAAACGATAGAAAACATACAAGAAGAGAAGAAGGAAGAGCCTGTAAAGGTTGCTTATGAGCAAACCTATGAACAAAGTAATACGTATAAGTCTTATGATATGGGAGATAAACAAAAGAAGACAGAAACAGGTGAGCGTGATACCTCCTATGCTTCTTTTGATACAGCACAGAAGCAAGCATTTAGGAAGAAAAAGAAAAAAATTAGTGCTTCTATAGCTAATGGTATACTTTTAGCACTTGCTATTCTTATAGGGATACCAATTGCTGCTTTTGTAGGTTTCTTTGCAGTGCTGGGTATTGGTATGGCAGTATTCTTCTGTGGCATGGCAGTAGGCATGGGAGTACTTGGTTTAGGACTTGCTGGTTTTACAGTGGTAGCAGGCATGGGGCAGATAGGTATGTTATGCTTCTTTGGTAGTCTACTTGCTATTGGAGGAGGCGGAGCTGGTCTTTGTCTAATACTGATGATTTTTATTTGGATTAAACGTTTATGTGTAGGAGGCTATAGACGCCTTAAGGAAAGAAAAGAAAGAGGGGTGGCATAAACGATGAAGGTATTGAAATTTTTATTAGCAGGGTGTTTAGTACTTGCAGGAATAGGTGTTGTTGGAACAGGTGTTACATTTGGTGAAGTGTATAAGAATAATCAGACTGTATATGAAGCAAGTGAAAGTGCTGATTTAAATCAAGCTGCACTTGAAAATGTCTATATTGAGTCAGATGTACCTGTACGTATTATGCCAACTGAAGGTAAAGCACGTGTAGAGTTTGAAGCAAGTGGTCATGGACTTATGATACCAGAGCCAAAGTATAAACTTGATGTGACAAGTGAGGGGAAATCTTCTTACATTAATTTAAAAGAGGTTCAAGGGCCAGAAGTTTATCTTTTTACAAACAACATCAGGCAGGAGCTTACTGTCTATTTACCTGAAAAAGATATGAACACACTGAAAGTTGTTACAAATACTTTAAACTATCATAAATCTTTCTCATATGCTTCTAAAGCGAATATTAATGATTTAGTTCTAAATGTAGGTGCTATTGACCTTGATTTAGAAGGGAACTACAATCAAGTAGACATTCGTTCAAGAAATTCAGGAAATGGTAGTATTAAAATCCATTCCAATACACCGGCAGTCATGTATATAGAAGGTGAATGTAATACTAACCTTACAGGACAAATTCAGCAAGTTCATGTTAATAATATCTACAATTCAGATGGTAAGACCATTAATATTAATAGTGACTTAGAAGCTAAAATTAAGGTTGATAATCGATATAGTGATGTATTAATTGAAGGCAAAGTAAAAGATATTACAATGAATACACAAGGTGGCAATTTATTTGTAGATAGTAATACATCCTATAATATTTTAATAAATGCTTCTGATTATGTAGATACAAACTTGAAAGGTATGATTGAAACAGCTACTATAGAAAGTGAGTATGGAAATGTAAGACTTTACCCAACAGGTACACCAAAGCGTATAGAAGTATTAGGTAATGATGTTAATGTGCATGCAGTACTTCCGGCAGATATTTCTGGATTTGAGATTAAAAGAAAGACAGAAGGTTATGCTGAGGAAGATATGAATAATTTCTATACAGACTTTGAAGTGAAAAGTGAAACAATGGGTGAACAGCTAAAGCGCATTTACTTTGGTGATGAAGCTATGAAAATGTATATCAGTTCTGTGTATGGAGAGGTGTACGTTACACGATAAGAAAGAGGTATAGGGTATGAGAAGAAAAAAAGATAAAGTCCCTAAAAACCCTAAGAAAAATACTATGAAAAAACTAGGAGCGCAGCTTAAAGAAAAGGGCTGCGCCCTTTATGCTACCTGCGGTAAGAAGATTGGCAAGAGTTTAAGACTTCAAATCTTATGGATGGTACTTATAGGGTTTATAGTAGCAAGTTTAGGCGGATTAATTATTTTAGGTTTGGCCCATGAAGTAGGAATAGGGTATTATCAGTATCAAGATTATGAAAGTGCTAATGCCTACTTACAAAGGCGGCTAACAATTGCAGTAAGAGAAATTAATGGTCTAGAATCTGTCACAACTCATGTAAGGTTAGATATAGATGAGCTTTATGATATTTTAAGGCGTATGGGTAATGAGGAGGCATTTATAGATGAACTGAGGGACTACCTTTCCGAAAGTGTTTCCTTAGAATACACAGGAACACGCCATATAGAAGCTATTGAAGCAGTTAAACCTAATTTTTATGATATTTCAGATGAGCGCATTAATGCGCTTTATAAAGAGCTTATTCAGCTTAAGGTAGAAGATAAGTGGAATGAAGAGGAAGTAAATAGTACGATTAACAAATTCTTAATAGAGATAGGTTTTACAGATAAAGAATTGAAACAGAAGGCTATTGTACGTATCCTAGAGGGGCTTGATGGAATTGATTATGCAAGTGATACACAGAATCTTCTAATTGATAGTAAAGGAACCATCATTTATGGAGATAGCTTTATTAAGAGTATTGATATTTTAGAGGCGATCAGAAAAGCCTCGACTTCTTCAGATGCTAGTAAGGAAGAACAACAGACAAGTCTTTATCCTATTATTTTAAATGGAGAGATTTACTATCTCATTAATAATACAACCCTAACAGGTGTCACCCATTCAATGTATACAGAGTCATCAGATATTCTTGGCTTTTTAGGTGGGGTCATCATCTTTGTAACAGTTCTGTTATATGGGACTAAGAAGAAAATGAAGTATATTGAATATCTAGCATTTTGTTTAGGTGAAATCTCAAAGGGTGACTTAGACTTTGTAGTTGAAAAGAGGGGGAATGACGAGCTTGGACAAGTAGCAGAGGCCATGACACAGATGGAAGAAAAGCTAAAGCAGCAAATGCAAGAACGTGCTCAAGCAGAGAAGACTAAGAATGAGCTAATTACTAATGTGGCACATGATTTAAGAACACCTTTAACGTCTGTTATTGGGTACATTGGGCTTGTAAAGGAGAATAAGTATGAAAATGAGGAAGAGGGTGCTAAGTACTTAGAAATCGCTTATAATAAATCTGAAAGATTAAAAGTACTTATTGAAGACTTATTTGAGTACACCAAGCTTAGTAATCGTAATGTACAGCTTAAGAAAGAACATATGTCCATTGCAACACTTATGAATCAGCTGATTGAAGAGCTTATGCCACTCGCAGAAGATAAAAATATTACTATTACATTCCATGTAGCAGCTAAAGAAACGGGTGTAACTGTAGATGTGATGAAGATGACAAGAGTATTTGAGAACCTTATTGAGAATGCCATTAAGTATTCACAAGAAGGTGAGGTTATTCAAGTAGTCATTCAAGAGACAAGGGAGTTTGTGTATGTAACAGTGCGTAATAGATGCACTGAAATTGCTAAAGACGATATTCATAAGCTGTTTGATAGATTTTATAGAAGCGATAGCTCTAGAAATAGTACGACAGGTGGTAGCGGCTTAGGTCTTGCCATTGCTAAAAATATTGTAGAGATTCATGAAGGTAAGATTTGGGCGCAACTTGATGAGGATAGAATTAGTTTTAATGTGAAGCTTAAAAAAGCGTAAGTGAGGTGAAGGTATGGAACAAGCAAAAATATTAGTAGTAGATGATGAAAAAGAAATTCGTGATTTAGTAGGGATCTATTTGCGTAATGAAGGCTATGAAGTAATCTTAGCAGGTACAGGACTTGAAGCACTTAAAGTAATAGGTGAACAGGAAGTTGACCTTATTGTACTGGATGTCATGATGCCAGAAGTCAATGGTATAGATGCTTGTATGGAGATACGCAAAAATTCTAATGTACCTATTATTATGTTATCAGCTAAGACAGAGGATATTGATAAGATTATGGGCTTATCTGTAGGGGCAGATGACTATTTAGCTAAGCCTTTTAATCCACTTGAACTTATTGCAAGAGTGAAAGCTCAGCTTAGAAGGTTTACTAAGCTTAATGCTTTTTCTAAAGGAAAAGAAAATATATTAGAAGAAGATGAGCTTACTATGGATCTAGAGGCTGGAAAAGTCTATAAAAGTGGGATAGAGATTCCACTTACACCTACAGAGTATGGTATCCTCAAGTTACTTTGGGTTAATAAAGGCATTACCTTTAAAACAGAAACTATTTATGAGCGTGTATGGGGGCAGCCTTATTTTGAGAATAATAATACTGTTATGGTACACATTAGAAAGTTACGTGAGAAAATAGAAGAGAATCCTAGAGACCCTTTGTATGTGTTTACGGTATGGGGTGTAGGATACAAATTTGGTATAGACTAAGGAGTGTTTATATGATACATGAAACAGTCTTTATAGCAGAAGGTGCCCGCATAGTAGGTGATATTACTATAGGAGAAGACTGTAGTATTTGGTACAATGCAGTTATCCGTGCAGAAGGTCTTCCAGTATATATAGGTCCAGAAAGTAATATTCAAGATGGTAGTGTGATACATGTAGGCTATGAACATGCTGTAACTATTGGAAAAGGTGTAACGGTAGGGCATAGGGCTATTATTCATGGTGCGACAATTGGAGACTATACTTTAGTAGGAATGGGCAGTATTATTTTAGATGGGGCTAAGATAGGCAAGCACTGCATCATTGGAGCAGGTGCTCTAGTAACAGGTGGGACAGTTATTGAAGATGGTATGCTTGTCCTGGGATCTCCAGCTAAAGCAATTAAGCCACTCACAGAAGAACAAATAAAGAGTTTATATGATTCAGCAAACCATTACGTAGAGTTGGGCAAAACTTATAAACAAAATAATAATTAGGAAAAAATTAAAAGATAGGCTCCTGCATAATTTAAGCATTATGCAGGAGCCTATTTTCATGTCCACCTATCCTATGGAGTTTTTATCTGAGCCACTTATCATCTTAGTAAGCTGGATAAGGGCATTTGGTAAATGTGTACCTTTAGGATAGGCCAGATAGACACTTCGCCATTCAGGATAAAACTTCTCTTTATACTTACGTAAGCCTTTAAAGCTATAGATTTTGTTGCCGTAATTGTAAATGTACTTAGCTACTTTTTCTTTAGTGGTAGAGAATTGATTTACCCCTACATTAGAAAGTGGGGCTTTTCCTAAGATAAAGTAATCATAACCTTCTTCGATAGCCCATTCAATAAGGCCGATAAAGAGCGCATCCATAGCTCCATTTGGTGGGTTTGGTATAATACGCATTAGGTCAATGGAGACAGTATGTTTACTGTAATGAGGCATAATGGTTGCAAAACCTACTACTTCATTTTTTACCTTAATAATACCTATAGGTGCTCGTTCTATATAGGATTCATCAAATGAACCTAGAGAAAAACATTTTTCAGTGCGCCCTTCAAGCCATAAGTCTGAAATTTTTTTAAGCCTTTCAACAAGTTCCTGGTCAAAAGGAGGTGTTAGAAGTTTAAAGGTTAACTCACCCCGATTCATTTTGTTTTTTATAGTACGAAGTGGAGCGCCTTTTTTACCAGCTAAAGTAAAGGTATTTAGGTCAATAGCTGCTTCTTCACCAAGTTTAAGGAACTTAAAGCCATTTTCATGGTATATAGGTAGCATAGACTCATTAATTTCATAGAAAATAGGTACCATATCATATTGGTCTGCGAAAAGTCTAAAGGCGTTAATAGCTTCTTTAAAATTTTTGGTTTCTCCAATAGGGTCACCTAATACCATAAGCTTATCTTTATAAGGTCTATAAGCAATAAGTACTGTATTGTTAACTGCATAGAAGAAACATTTGTCTTTTAAGAATAGAAGGTGTGTCATGGCGTTACCTTCGTATTTCTTTAGAAATAAAGATAGATTTGCAAGGTCTTCATCTGTAGCGTATTTAAAGTCCGAACGCTGTACAGAGAAAGCATTTAGAAGTATACTACCTAAAGCTACAAAGAAGATAAATATAATAATATCTAGACTTTGCAACGTTAAATCTGCTTTAACTAAAAGATGGAAGGTAGCTTGTGTAAAGTAGTTATATAGACTAATATATAGGCTACTCATAAAACCAAGTATTATAAAGTAGTATAGACAGCGCTTACGCTCTATAGGAGAGCCAATACGATAAAAGGTTTCTTTAGCAGGTGCTAAAATCACCATAATCATAATGAGTATAAAAGCTATCTCTATATTTAGCCCTTTAAGAAGTGCCAGTATACTCCCCAATGTCAACATGAGTAAGGTAATAGAATAAGCTTTTTGCACTTTATCCCATATCCCTTTGGAGAGGATAATTAGAAGTAAACCAATCCCCATAGTACTTAACTTAGAAAATTTAATAAAGCTTAAGGAAAATACATGATTAAGCAGTTGGGTACGTTCTAATGCCTCGGGCAAGGAGGCAGATAAAATAAGTAAAAGGCCGGCAAATAAAGTAAGCGCAGCAAAGGATTTAACGCTCATCCAGTTTACAAGGTGTCTTTGACTCTCTGAAAGTTTACTTTTTTTATGTTTAGATGGACCTAAGGCTAAAATCAGCATAGTCAGTAGCCATGGAATAATAGAGTAAAATACTCTAAAAGTAATAAGTACTAAAAGCACCTGGCTAAACTCATAGCCGAGTGAAGTAAAGCAGATAAGAGCCAGTACTTCAAAAATGCCAAAGCCATAGGGTATAAGGCTCACATTAGCAATAAACATAGAAAAGGCAAATACAAGTAGTACGTCTAGCCTATTAAATGAAATATCATATAGAGTAAAAACATACATAAATAAGAAACTTGTCAAAAGCCATTTAATTGTAGTACTTAAGATAAGCTTTAGCCTAGTTAAGAAGCTAATTTTAAAGGTCACAGGTAGTTGACCACCATCATCAAATAAAATCATATCTTTTAAAGCGTCAATAAACATAGCTTTTCTAGGGTCTACGCCTTCACTTTTATAAAGCTGGTAGCGTAAGCTACCTTTTCGTTTCTCAGCATCTTCAGCAAAGTTTAAAGCCATATCAGAAATCCAAGAAATTTTAAAGATATCACTAGGAGTTATTTTAAGTTTAAAGGCTTTACATAGGATAAAATCGTATAGGGTAGAAAGAGATACTACCATAAGTCCGCTAATAAGAAGAATAAGCATATGCTTAAAACTTTGATCTCTGAGGGTCTCTATAAGCATAGCTAAATCTAGTGTGGCAATAGGTCTATGTAGAACCAGAAGTCCTAGCATCAATATAGAAAACCAAATGATATATTTAGTAAGGTTAAATTTATTTTTTAACACTTTTATTCCTCCAAAAGATAGAATCAGTCTAGTCTAATCTTTCTCATTATACCTAAGCTCTATCTTTATGCATAGGATTTTTACAAATAAAAAAGAGCTGCCAATTGATGTGACCCCAATAAGTTAGACTTAATAGCGTAGTAGTTTTTAACTGCTACGCTATTGCTTTATGCAGCTAGAAGAGTGCGTCTATATTCCACTGGGCTCATCCATCCTAGCTTCTCTTTAATTCTTCGTTCATTGTAATATTTTATATAGCTCTCAATAGCTCGCTTAAGTTCTTCATAACTATAATAGACCTCACCATAGTACATTTCCTGTTTCATAATTCCAAAGAAATTTTCCATTACTGAGTTGTCGTGGCAGTTTCCTTTTCTAGACATACTTTGAAAAATCTTATTCTCTTTAAGAGTATAAGTATATGCTTTCATCTGATAAGCCCAGCCCTGGTCTGAGTGAAATATACGTCTATATTTACAGTTTGTAGTAATCTCTATAGCTTTATTTAAAGCTTGCATTATGCCCACAGCAGACGGTCTTTGTGAGATGCTATAACTAATGATTTCCCTATTATATAGATCCATGAATGGATCCAAATACAGTTTCTTGATGTGCATTTTTCCTTTTTTATCTACTTCATAATACTTAAATTCTGATGTGTCTGTTACAATCTTCTGATGTAGAACACAAGTTTCAAAACGCCTATGTATTCTATTAGGAGCAACCTTTCCTACCTTACCCTTATATGAGCTGTATTTACGACTTTTTCTAGTAAAAGATGTTACCTGAAGTCCTAATTTCTGAATAATGCGTTGAACACGTTTCTTGTTTACAACTAGTCCTTGTTTTTTTAATTCCCCATAAATGCGTCGATAGCCAAAATCCTTATTATTCTTTCGTATTTCAAGAATCTTTTCTTCTAGCTCTTGGTTCGGATTTTCTTTATCAAAACGTTTCTGCCAGTACATATATGTTGCTTTAGGAAAACCTGTAATCGCGAGAATATCTTTTAATTTGAAGGATCCTCGGAGACTATGGATGATTCTCGCTTTTTGTTCTGAGGTATTCCCTCTAAACGTAGTCTCCTCAGTTCTTTTAAATAGGCATTCTCTATTTTAAGTTTTAATAACTCATCTTCTAGTTGTTTGATATATTTCTCATTATGATTAGATGGATCAAGTGTATCTGTAGATGTAGTCTTCGGTTTATTCATTGTTCGTTTCCGCCCTTTACGTTTTGATCTTAAAGCATCAGGACCAGCAATTCTGAAATCATTTACCCATTTAGTAATTAATGGTGGGTTATTCATTCCAATGGATAAAGCCAACTCCTGATATGAAGCTTCTGTTGTTAAATATAACTCTACTACATGAAGCTTAAAATCAAAAGAGTAATTTTCTTTCTTTTCGGAGCGAATCAATCCTTCATTTCCCATGTTTTCATATGATTTTACCCATCTATGAACTTGTTCTGAACGAGGAATGCCATACTTTTTTGCCAGATATCCATATGAACCCTCACCATTTAAATAGGCTTGAACAACATTTGTCTTAAATTCAAAACTATATTTTGCCATAAAAAACTGACCTCCCATAAGTTAGATTTTTAAGTCTAACTTATGGGGGTCAGTTCAAATAGCAGCTCTTTTTTATTTAAGGGAGGAGGGTTAGGATTTCTTCTAGTTTTTTTGCCCCAAAGTATACATTTTCATCATTCACGATTAGAGCGGGTACACTCATAATTTTAAAATCATTTTTTAGTTCTTTGAAGAGACTAATATCGAGCATTTCAGTTTCTACATTTGGATTTAAGAGGGCAATTCTTTGAGCCAGGGCGACCACATCGGGACAAAGGTGGCAGGAGAGGGATACAGCTACTTTAATATTTACAGGATTTGTAAGTGCTTTAATTTGAGTTACGATATTTGAATCAATAGGTTGTCCAGGGCCAGCTAAGTTGTACAGTGCAAGAATAAACGAGTTAAGCTCATGACCACCAGGGACACCATGGAATTTTACACCAGTATAATTGCCTTGTTCATCAAGGAATGCAACAACTGGGAATTTGTCTGCATGGATTTTTTCTTCTAAGTTTTTGTTTTCATGACGTCTTGTAATAAGTGTAGAGATATGCTCACTTAAATCTGCAATATCTAAGATGAGGTCTCTAAGTTCAACAGATTTACCATTGTTCGGATCTACAACAGAGGCAAGGGTAACAGGTCTTTCAAGTTTAGCAAGAATTTGTTTAAGTTGTACTCTAAGTTCAGGTGTTAAGAGTTTGCTTTTACCTTCCTCGGGAGCTGCGGTAGAAGGTGTTTCAGTTTGTGTATTAGCATTAGGGATAGAAGGACTAGTAGAAGTTAGAGGGGGGTCTACTTCAATACCTAGCTTATCTTTTAATGCAGCAATATATTTTTCTGCATCAGTAGCAGCAATGGCACCATCAGCCACAGCTGTAACTACTTGGCGAAGTGCCTTAGGGCGAAGGTCGCCAGCTGCATAGATACCAGGGATATTGGTTTGCATATTTTCATCTGTAGGAATATAGCCAGCTGCATCCATTTCAACATGACCTTTAAAGAGTGAAGTTGCAGGGG
>OKWT01000297.1_pt1 | contig 10514 bp, 8 predicted proteins | sample 1607131 | NCBI WGS metagenome assembly OKWT01 (sample SAMN07501045, study PRJEB24779) | human gut metagenome
AATGACATTGAGAAAAAGAACGAGTACTTGAATTGCTATATTTCATCCATTAAGAAAACCGATGATTTTATTAAGAAAGTGTATGAAACCCTCAAAGAAAACGAGCAAAAAACGCACCGCACTTTCTCAATGATTTATTTCTCCGATCATGGTTTATGTCACCAAGAAGATGATAAACATGGTGTAACCTTGTTTAATCAAAACTGTCACAGCCAATTACATCATAATATTCCGCTCTTTAAGATTTCATCTGATGATACGGCACGTAAAGAATACAAAGCCTTTAAATCTGGTTTGAATTTCTTAGAAGGTATTGCTAATTGGATTGGAATTAAAAATCCGAAGCTCACATTAGAAGAAGATTTATTCTCTGAACAAGCTGACAAAGATGACTATGGACTGAAAAAACTGATTGAAGAAAAATATCGTCAAGATGCAGACCCTGCCATCGATATTCGTCCAAAGAAATAGAAAATTTCAAATTTCAGACAACAAAAAAGCCGATATTAAATATCGGCTTTTTTATACCTCAATGGAGAAAATTAAGCGTTACCGCCAGTGATTTTTGCAACTTCAGCTGCAAAATCTTCTTCTTTTTTCTCGATACCTTCACCCACTTCTAAACGGATGAAGTTAGACACTGAAGTGTTTACTGATTTTAAGAAGTCACCTACAGATACAGAAGGATCCATTACGAATGGTTGACCTGTTAATGAAACTTCACCAGTGAATTTCTTCATACGACCTTCAACCATTTTCTCTGCGATTTCTTTTGGTTTACCAGAGTTAACTGCGATATCAATTTGGATTTGACGTTCGTGTTCAACAACATCTGCAGGTACATCTTCTGGGTTCACGAATTCTGGTTTAGATGCCGCTACGTGCATTGCCACTTTTTTAAGTTCATCAGCTGAACCTTCACCCGCAACTAACACACCGATTTTAGCACCGTGTAAGTATTGAGCAATAACTTGACCCTCTAAGTAAGCAACACGACGGATGTTCATGTTCTCACCGATTTTAGCCACTAATGCAGCACGTTTTTCTTCAAATTGTGCTTGTAACGCTTCGATAGTGGTACCTTTGTGTGCTGCTGCGAAATCAGCTACTTCGTTTGCTAAACCTAAGAAGCCAGCATCTTTTGCTACGAAGTCAGTTTCACAGTTCATTTCAACTAATACACCGAAACCATTTTCTACACGAGCAAGGATAACACCTTCAGCTGCAACACGGCCTGCTTTTTTAGCTGCTTTAGCTTGACCAGATTTACGCATATTGTCGATTGCTAACTCGATATCACCGTTTGCTTCAACTAATGCTTTTTTACATTCCATCATACCGGCACCGGTACGTTCACGAAGTTCTTTTACTAATGATGCTGTGATTTCAGCCATTTTAAAAATCCTCTGTCGAAAGTACGATTCATTTTGACCGCACTTTTAGATAAAAATATAGGGGCTAAATTTTAGCCCCTATGCCAATTAATCGTTTGATTATTAAGGGCTTCGCCTTATTGCAAAACTTAAATTATTCTGCGTCAGCTGCTAATTCTTCAGCAACTTGAGCTTCGTTACCACGACCTTCTTTAACCGCTGCTGCTGCTGCAGAAACGTAAAGTTGGATAGCACGAGTCGCATCATCGTTACCAGGGATAACGAAATCTACGCCAGCTGGAGTTGAGTTAGTATCAACGATAGCAAATACAGGAATACCTAGGTTGTTTGCTTCTTTAACCGCGATATGTTCGTGGTCTGCACCGATAACGAATAACGCATCTGGTAAGCCGCCCATATCTTTGATACCGCCAAGGCTTAATTCAAGTTTTTCCATCTCACGGGTACGCATTAACGCTTCTTTTTTGGTTAATTTGTCAAAAGTACCGTCTTGAGATTGAGTTTCTAAATCTTTTAAACGTTTAATTGATTGACGAACGGTTTTCCAGTTAGTCAACATACCACCTAACCAACGGTGGTTTACGTAATATTGTTGACAGTCTAATGCTGCAGCTTGTACTGCTTCTTGAGCCGCGCGTTTAGTACCAACGAATAATACCTTACCGTTGTTGCTAGCAATACGGGTTAATTCCGCTAAAGCTTCGTTGAATAAAGGTAAAGTTTTTTCTAAGTTGATGATATGAACACCGTTACGAGCACCAAAAATGAAAGGTTTCATTTGTGGGTTCCAGTAACGAGTTTGGTGTCCGAAGTGTACGCCCGCGTTGATCATGTCGCGCATTGAAACTTGTGCCATAATATTTTCCTTTTGTTGGGGTTGAGCCTCCACATATCAGCTAATCGACCGTTTGGCACCCCGATTAAGCCTTAATGATATGTGTGTGTTGTTAATAATTAAAAACGCTGCTTTTGAAACCCAAAAACAGCGGTGCGATTTATACCATAAAGTGCGGTCAAAAACCAGTTTATTTTGTCAAATTTATCACTTTTCTTGCTTTAATAAACAATAACGGGGGACGATGCCGCAAATCTTTAAATTCATCATGCCATTGTGACTGCTCGGCTAACATGGGTTCAGCCATTTGTTTAATTTGAAAACCTGCAGCAATTAAATCATTAATAATCGTTGCCGTCGTGCGGTGATAGGTTTTAAAAGGTTGTTGAAACCAATTCCGCTCTCTCAGACCTTCATCACGGTAATGATTTAAACGATAAGCGACTTGCTGTTTTTTCTCATTTTTCTCCCAGCGATCTCCTTCTTTATGGCAAGTTGTAATTGGATGTTCTTGGGAAAAAACTAATGTGCCATTAATCTTGAGTTTGTTGGCAATCGAAGCTAATAAAGCGGGGAAATCCTCAATATAATGAAAAGCAAAAGAGCTGGTAACCACATCAAAATCACTTTCTGGTAATTCTGACAATTTTTCCATCGGTAGCTGATATAACGAAAAACGTCCTGAAAACTGACCGCACTTTTGCAGATCTTGTTCGGCTTGCTCGAGCATTTTAGCGGAAAGATCGGTTCCCACTACGCTCGTCGCATTACGTTCTAGATAGAGTTGCAAATGTCCGCCAGTGCCACAGCCTAGGTCGAGTAATTTCTTCCCTTGCAAATCAGGTAACAGGGAAAGCATCGTCGGCTTTTCCACTATTTCATTGAGACTGATTGGGTTAGATCGAAGTTTTTGATAAAGCGCAAAGAAGTTTTCTTTATCGTAAACACTCGTTTTGTTATTCATCTCGTTTCCTATGTAAAATTAAAAAGGGCGTATTCTATACGCCCCTGCAATATTAACGCGAAAACCTATCCTGCGAAACTTGCAAACCATCCTAAGTTTGCGCCTACTTGTGCCACAATATTTAACACACCGAATAAAATCACAAAACCAATCATAAAGTTACCGCCATACACTTTATAAGTCGCATTCGGGAATTTTTGACGACTTGCTCTGGCAAGTAGTGCTGGCACGATTGCTGCCCAAATAGTTGCGGCTAATCCTGCATAACCAATGGCAATCACGAAGCCATAAGGGAATTGTAAACTTAACAATAGTGGCGGTAAGAATGTCACCAATGTGGTTTTTGTTCTGCCTAATAAGCTGTCATCAAATTTAAATAAATCAGCAATATAATCAAATAAACCCAACGTCACCCCTAAGAATGAAGTGGCAATGGCCATATAAGCAAAGAAGTTCAACACAACGGCAATGTATTCCACTTCAATGTATTTATGTAACGCTTCCAATAATGCTGATACATCACCACCTTTTGCAATCACCGGAGCAAATTCGGTACGCGGTAAATTACCTTGCACCGCAAGCTGCCATAAAATGTAAATCACTAAGGCTAAACCTGTACCAATAAAGATCGATTTCATCACGCGACGACCATCACGATCGTAATATTTGACGAGGCTCGGTACATTTCCGTGGAAACCAAAAGACACTAAGCAAACTGGAAGTGCGGTCAATAAATAAGGCAAATAGCTTTGTTCACCTTCCGCAATGGTATTGAATAAGACCTCTGTTTTTACAGAGCTCAATAAGCCTGCGGTAGAAAGGAAGAAAGCCACCACCATTCCAATGATCAAAATGGTTGTGAAACGATCCACTGCTTTAGTAGAAAGCCATACGAAAGCTGCAAGAATAAAACAGAAAATTAAAGATCCCAAAGTACGTCCAATATCGACCGCACTTTCAGCGGAACCCAAGGCTTGATTGAGCAAGTTTTGTGTAATACCGCCACCAGAGGTGATATAGGCATAAGTTAAAATATACAACACGAAAGCAACGGAAAAACCATTGATAATATTCCAACCTTTTCCTAACAAATCTTTCACGATGGTGTCAAAGCTTGAGCCGGTAGGATAATGTAAGTTGGCTTCTAAGATCATCAAACCTGATGTGGTCATACAGAACCAAGTGTAAACCAAAGCCAGAATAGAGCCGATAAACCATACGCCCGCCGTCGAGGTTGGGTTAGCAAGCATACCGGCACCAATTGCGGTACCCGCAATAATCATGGCGCCGCCTAATAAAGAAGGTGATTTTTTTATTGTCATCGTTAAGTCCTAAAATAAAAATTTGCACTATTATAGTAGTACAAATTTAAAAGACAATCTTTTTGTATCGACAAAACGCAATAAATTCATATAATCAGCCATCTCAACAAAAGGATAATTTATGAAAAAACAACTCAAAAGTTTTGCTTTTGCTGTATTAGCAGGGGCGGTTATCACGTCTTGTGCGGATTCTGCTTCAATTAATCAAGAGGCAGCAAGCAGCTATACACAAGAAATGGGGAAAATTCGCTCACAAGGTGCGATTGATACTACATCAAATACTGCAAGACGTATTCATCATGTCTTTAACAAAATGGTGCCTTATGCAAACCAAGAGAATGAAACAGGCTTGGAGTTTAATTGGCAAATCAATGTCATTAAATCTAAAGAGCTCAATGCTTGGGCTATGCCTGGCGGAAAAATGGCTTTCTATACGGGTTTAGTGGATACCTTACAACTAAACGATAATGAAATCGCCGTTGTAATGGGACATGAAATGGCACACGCCTTAAAAGAACATGGTAAAGCCAAAGCCAACTTCGGCACCATGAGTGCGATTGCGGGCGCTATTGGTGGAACAGCTCTTTCTGTTGTCGTTGGAGCCGACGTGACTGATTTAGTCACACTTACCAAAGACTTTGCTTTAGATAAGCCTTACTCTCGTAGCGCTGAAACTGAAGCCGATGAAGTGGGTCTCATGTTAATGGCTCGCTCAGGTTACAATCCACAAGTCGCCCCTGGTTTATGGCAAAAAATGGCTAAAGCCTCTGGTGGTTCTAAAGGCGCACTTGATGTGTTAGCTTCTACTCACCCGAGTGATGAATCTCGTCAAGAAAACTTACAACGCTTATTACCAGAAGCGATGGAGCTTTATAAAGCGGCAAAAAATAAAAATGGCTAAATAAAATAGTCAAAAAATTGACCGCACTTTACAAATAAAAAGCGAACATCATGTTCGCTTTTTTAATGCTTAAAAGAAAACCGCACTTGAAGAATCAACGTGCGGTTTATTTTTATGCCATTGTTAATTAATGTTGTTCGTTAATGTGACCTTCGATTGGTTTCACATTTTCATCGAACTCTGGCAATGGTTTGTGTTCGCTTGCAATGTAAGAATAAATCACAGGCAACACAAATAAGGTAAACAATGTACCAATTGCCAATCCTGCCACGATAACGATACCCATACTGAAACGAGATACCGCACCCGCACCTGTTGCATAAAGCAACGGTACAAGACCTGCAATCATCGCAGCGGTTGTCATCAGAATTGGACGTAAACGTACTTTAGCCGCTTCGGTAATCGCTTCAATACGCGTTTTACCATGATTTAACTGCTCTTCTTTCGCTACTTCACACATCAAAATACCGTGTTTTGTGATAAGTCCGACTAAGGTAATCAAACCAACCTGTGAGTAGATATTTAGCGTTGAGCCTGCAATACCCAAAAATCCGAAGGCATTTAAGGCTAACAATGCACCACTCACCGCTAATGGAACAGAAATCATAATCACGATTGGATCGCGAATTGATTCAAACTGAATTGCCAAGACTAAGAAAATAATCACTACCGCAAGTAAGAAGGTTACAGCAAGCGCATTACCTTCTTGTACTAACTGACGCGCTTCACTTTTAAAGTCATAGTTATAACCCTGTGGTAAAGTATTTTTCGCATTGTCCTGTAACCATTGGATAGCATCACCAATTGAAGTACCTGGCATCGGTACAGCACTAATCACCGCAGAGTTTAACTGGCTGAAACGAGGCAATGTACTTGGTTGCGGTTCCAATGTAGCCGTCACCAAGCTACTTAATGGAACAGAGGTACCATTTGCTGCGGTGATGTAATACTTATTAAAACTTTCCGGCGATAAACGATTGTCACGTTTTACTTGAGAAATAATTTTGTAAGCTCGACCATCAATATCCACACGTTCAATAGTTGCGGCAGATAAGAAACTCCCTAATGTACGGCTGATTTGTTGCATTGTAATACCGTAAGTCCCCGCTTTTTCACGGTCGATCTTAATACGCATTTGAGCGGTATCAAATTTAAGATCGAGATTGGTATAAACGAACTTGCTGGATTTTTGCATATCCTCTAAGAATTTACCCGCCACATTTGCTAAATCACCGTAGTCTTGTGATGTGCTGATCACAAAACCAATTGGAGGACCTTGCTCCCCTGTATTAATTTCTGGGAACGCAAAGCCTTGTACAGACACTTCAGGAATAGATTTCGCTTTTTCATTCAACTCATTCATGATAGCTGTTTGGCTTTTTGAGCGTTCTTTCCAATCTTTTAAAGTCACAACGTTTAAAGATTGGTTAGAACTTGGAGCCCCTGCAATCGTCATCGCAAACTGTACTTCTGGCGTATTCGTTAAAATCTCTTGATAAGGTGCCATCGCATTTTGCACATAATCCACGTTCACGTTAGAAGGTGCAGAACCGATTGCCAAAAATGCGCCCTTGTCTTCTGTTGGTGTTAATTCACCCGAAAGTGATTTAAACAATACCGGTAAGGTTGCAAAGATAATTGCCGCAAACATCAACATGCATTTACGGTTGACCATCACCAAACCAAGTACATAGGCATAAGCCGCATTCACTTTACTAAGGGTATGCTCTACTCGTTGTTCCAATTTACTTGGAGCCTCATTGGATTTTAGCAATTTACTGGTCATCATTGGTGAAAGCGTTAATGCTACGATACCAGAAATAAATACTGCTCCAGCAAGGGTTAAAGCAAACTCTTTAAACAACGTACCCGTAATACCGCCCATTAACGCCATTGGAGAATATACCGCAATCAAGGCAATGGTCATGGAAATAACCGGAACGGCAATTTCACGCGTACCAATAATCGCCGCACGGAATGGCGTTTCACCTAACTTAATGTGGCGGTCTACGTTTTCCAATACCACAATCGCATCATCCACCACCAAACCGATGGCTAGAACCAATGCTAGCAAAGTCATCAAGTTAATGGAGAAATCAAATGATTGAAGCAACATGATTACCCCAATTAATGAAATCGGAATAGTGATAACCGGGATTAAAATCGCGCGGAATGAACCAATAAACATGGTAATCACCACCAACACGATTATCGTTGCCTCAACAATCGTTTTGATTACTTCATTAATTGAGTTATTAATCGCAATTGTACGGTCATATAAGATGTCAGATTCAATAGCATCCGGCAGATTATTTTTGATACTCTCATAAAGTGGACGCACTTTTTCTGCAACGGTTAATGGGTTAGCTGACGAAGTTGGGTTAATCGCTAATACAACAGAATCTGCGCCATTCGCTACCGCACGTGAGCTATCGCTTGATTTATTTAACTCAATATCAGCGATATCGCGTAAACGTACTAACTTATCACCGCTAGACTCTACAATTAAATTACCTAATTCTTCAACCGATCTTGTTGTGGTTTCTACTTTGTTTTTATAGGTTACAAAATAGCCATTATCATTACCAGCCGCCGTTTGAACGTTATTCGCTGATAATGCAGACATCACTTTTGTGGCTGAAAGGTTTTGAGCCGCCATTTTTTCTGGATCTAACCAAATACGAAGTGCGTACTCAGATGCACCAAAGATCTGCACACTCGCCACCCCTTCTACAGTAAAGAACTGAGGTTTGACTACGCGTTGAATATAGTCAGTCACTTGGCTTGCATCAAGCTTGTCAGAACGGAAACTAATATACATAATCCCCGAACCACCGGTTGATGAAGAAATCGTTGGATCTTCAATACCACTTGGTAATTCAGAACGAACTGAGTTAACTTTAGCTAAAACATCTGCCAAGGCCGCATTCGGATCCGTATTTAATTTCATTTTTACGGTGACAGTTGACGTACTTGGGCTAGAGCTTGAAGACATATAGTCCACATTATCTGCTTGCGCTACCGCCTCTTCAATTTTGGAAGTAACAAACGCTTGAATTAAGTTCGCATCCGCCCCTGGATATGCAGTGGTCACCGTAATCACCGTCGTAGTCATTTTCGGATATTCGCGCACAGCCAATTTCGAGATCGCTTGTAAACCTAAAATAATGATTAACAAGCTAATCGAAACCGCCAAAACAGGACGACGAATAAATATATCGGTAAATTTCATTCGCTTTTCCTAATTAAAGATTCGTTTTATTCGCAGGTTGTTCAGTACCTACGCCCGCTTTATCTGCAACAGAGACTAATGCACCGTTACTTAAGTTTTGCTGACCGCCGGTCACAATTTTATCGCCGACTTTAACTTCATCGCCTTTTAATTGTGCATAAATACCTTGACGATCTTTCGTAAATACAGTGATTGATTTTGCACGGTACATATTCGCCGCTTTTTCTGCTCCGCCTAATTTCTCAATATCTTCATCGGAAAGTGCGGTCAAAATATAAAGCGATTCGCCATACATGTTGTAGCTCACTGCCACTTGTGGCACAACGATTTGATTATGCTCAGTTGGTAAAGCAACATTTAAGCGAGTAAACATACCGGATAATAATTTTGCTCCATCTTCTGGTTCAAACGTTGCTTGAACATCGACTAAACCCGTTGAAGAATTAATTGCTGGCTCAATTGCTGTAACCTTCGCGGCAAAAGTTTCACCTTTACGCGCATCTGCCGTAGCCGTTACTTTTTGACCAATATGCAATTTATCTAATAGGTTTTGAGCAATGGCAAAATCCACTTTCATAGAAGAACGATCTTCCACACGCACAATTTCAGTACCGTTTGAAACGTACTGACCAGCATTCACTTTCACGATACCGGCTTTACCATCAAATGGTGCCACGATTTGGCGACGTTCAATCGCCGCTTTTAATGACTCAATATTTGCCGCTTGTGCTTCATAAGCTGCTTTTGCATTATCTAATTCTTGACGAGAAACAGCCCCGCTGCCCGCAAGGTTTGCATAACGTTGATAAGTTTGACGTAATGACACCACCTGAGCTTGTGCGGCTTGTAAGCTTGCACGCTCAACTGAGCTATCTAACTCAACTAACAAATCACCTTTTTTCACGCTCTGACCATTTTGTACGAGCACTTTAGACACCGTTCCTGCACTTTGAGCGCTTAACATCGCCCCTTGATTCGGACGAACAAGACCTGTCGTTTCAATGATAGGCGTCCATTCTGAAGCCTTAACTGTCATTGCAGTCACAGGAGAGGCTGTTTCTGGTTTATTTGCCAAGAAATCAGCAATGCCTTTTGCCTTCATTTGATTAAGAAAAATCATTGCTGCAAAAATTAACACAAATACGCCTAACGCTAATTTCAAAAAGAAAACGTGTGAACGCTTTGGTCTATTAGTTTGAGTTATACTCATTTGGAAAACTCCATTAAGACAATAAAATGACTACTTCTGAATTGCACGCCAAGAGCGTTCAATGACAGATTCTAACATCGCATCGGTTACTGCCGTACCGAGAAACTTGATATCTGAGGCTAAAACTATTGCCGTTTTAAGACTCAGCAAAAATAACATGTGAGGATCTAAATCAGCTAACACATTTGCGGCTTGTCCCTTGAGACAAAACTGATCCCAACACGAATGCTCCATTTCTTTGCAGGTTTCAATAAACTCTGGTAAAGATCGATATTGGTTCATGTTTAACAGAATCGTTGGATTTTCTTGAAGAAAATGCCAAATATTCCACCACATTTTTCTGTATTGCTCGAAAAAAGATTGGCTTTCATCAAAACCTTCTTCAATCGCCACAGCAAACTTATTGAACACTCGACGAGCAAATTGTGCTAATAACTCGTCTTTACTCTTAAAATAAAGATAAATCGTACCCGCTGCGATGCCAGCTTCCTTGGCTAACTTATGCATAGAAAGATAATGTAATCCTTCTTTTGCCATAAGACGATCTGTTGCATCAAAGATCTGCTCGCTGACATCAAGCTTCGTTTTAGAGGCTTTTACTTGTCGCATAATAAAAAATTAAATTCTTAGGGTTATATATGAGAAAGGTCATTTAA
>OKWT01000324.1_pt1 | contig 9137 bp, 8 predicted proteins | sample 1607131 | NCBI WGS metagenome assembly OKWT01 (sample SAMN07501045, study PRJEB24779) | human gut metagenome
CATACACGCTTTCCAGGCGTGCTCCTTCAACCACTCGGACATCTCACCGTTTTGAAGTGCGTGAAATATAAAGATTTATCTAAGATTAGTCAAGTTTTTTGAGCTAGAACATAAAAAATCCAGTTCCTTTTAGCTAAAATATAAACTTATTCCTTTTTATTGTCGTATTTTTATGCAAATCAAATTACTCTTTTCTAAAAATGTGTTTTTGGCCGTAAAACCATTTAGCGCATTGAAAGAATCTTTCCGTGAAGGTTACGGAAAACAAAAATTGATTAAAGATATTATCGCGGGTCTGACAGTAGGAGTCATTGCGATTCCCCTCTCCATGGCCTTGGCAATCGCCAGCGGTGTTCCACCACAACACGGTCTTTATACTGCTATCGTGGCTGGTATCGTGATTGCGTTAACCGGTGGATCACGTTTTAATATTTCTGGGCCAACCGCCGCATTTGTCGTGATTTTATATCCCGTTACCCAACAATTTGGGCTCAGCGGGTTACTTATGGCGACACTACTTTCGGGAATTATTTTGGTCATCATGGCGTTATCTCGATTAGGACGACTCATTGAGTACATTCCTCTCCCCGTTACACTTGGCTTTACCTGCGGAATTGGGATCACCATCGGCACTCTGCAAATCAAAGATTTCTTAGGCTTAGACATTGCTCAGATGCCACCTCACTATATTGAAAAAGTACAAGCTATTTTGACCGCACTTCCGACGATTAACTGGGCAGACACCGCTGTCGGTGTGGTCACGTTATTTGTCCTCACCCAATGGTATAAGCTTCGTTTACCCGTGCCAGGTCATTTACCTGCGGTCATTATTGGGACACTTATGGCATTAGCCTTAGGACAATTTGGTTTCTCCGTTGAAACTATTGGTACAGCATTCCAATACACCTTATCTGATGGTACAACAGGACATGGTATCCCTAATGTTTTGCCTGAATTTGCCTTACCTTGGAATATTCCTAATGCACAAGGTGAAGTCATCAATTGGAATTTTGATCGCATACAAGATATCTTGCCTGCAGCCTTTTCAATGGCTGTATTAGGGGCGATTGAATCGCTACTTTGTGCGGTCATTTTAGATAATATGACGGATACCAAACATCATTCAAATAATGAATTACTCGCCCAAGGTTTGGGTAATATTATTTCACCATTCTTAGGTGGCATTACGGCAACTGCAGCAATTGCACGTTCTGCAGCCAACGTTAAATCTGGAGCAGTATCACCAATAGCCAGTGTAATTCATGCACTCTTAGTTTTATTCTCGCTATTATTCTTTGCGAATGCCCTGTCTTATTTGCCACTCTCTTCTATGGCTGCATTGCTATTAATGGTAGCTTGGCATATGGCAAATGTACCTGAAATCATTCGTTTAGCGCGTCGCTCCACAAAAAACGAAATTGCTGTGTTATTCATCTGCTTAATTCTCACCGTGTTATTTGATATGGTGATCGCCATCTCTGTCGGCGTATTATTAGCAAGCCTATTATTTATCCGCACCATTGCAGAAATGACAAAAACGATTGAACAACCCGTACCAGAAGATCTCGATGATGTATTAGCTTATCGTATCAGCGGTCCATTATTCTTTGCTGCGGCAGATAAACTCTTTGCGGATTTGCACGATAAAACCGTACATACCGATCACGAGATAAAACATATCGTATTACAATGCGATGCCGTGACTGTTTTGGATACTGGGGGCATTCATGCACTCACCCACTTTGTACAACATATGTTGCCACATCAACAGATCTACTTGTGCAATATGCAATTCCAACCACTCAGAATGTTAGTAAAATCTAACTCTGTGCCTGAATTGCAAAAAATTAACTATGGTACAGATTTACAAGATGTGTTTAATAAAATTCGTGAGTTTGAACAAGCAAATCCATAAAACACTAAAAAGCGTGCTAAAATAGGCACGCTTTTTTATCAATAAAAATAAAGGAATTCAGAATGCGTCCAAATAATCGTGAAAATCATCAGCCTCGTCCAATTAAAATCACCCGTAATTATACGAAACATGCTGAAGGCTCAGTATTAGTGGAATTTGGTGATACTAAAGTTTTATGTACGGCGAGTGTTGATGAAAGCGTACCGCGTTTCTTAAAAGGACAAAATCAAGGTTGGGTGACAGCAGAATATGGCATGTTGCCACGCTCTACACACAGCCGTATGCAACGTGAGGCCGCAAAAGGCAAACAAGGTGGACGCACCATGGAAATTCAACGTTTGATTGCACGTTCATTACGTGCCATGGTTGACTTAGAGGCTCTTGGCGAACGTTCTATTACCTTAGACTGCGACGTGATTCAAGCGGATGGCGGTACAAGAACAGCTTCTATCACTGGTGCAGCAGTGGCTTTATGTGATGCTATCAACGGTTTAATCGCTAACGGCACATTAAAAACCAATCCAATCAAAGGTCTCGTTGCTGCAATTTCAGTTGGAATTGTTGAGGGTGAGGCTGTATGTGATTTGGAATATGTAGAAGACTCAGCCGCCGAAACAGATATGAACGTTGTGATGATGGAAGATGGCCGCATGATCGAAGTGCAAGGTACCGCAGAAGGCGAACCATTCAGCCACGAAGAATTACTCACCTTATTAGGCTTAGCCAAACAAGGGTGCGAACAAATCTTCACAGCACAACGTGAAGCATTAGGTTTATAGGAACAAAAAATGGAAAGCTACAAAATCGAATTTATTAAATTTGCCTTGAGCCGTAACGTGCTTAAATTTGGCGAGTTTGCACTAAAATCAGGTCGAAAAAGTCCTTACTTTTTTAATGCAGGATTATTCAGCACTGGCGCAGATCTCGCTCTCTTAGGTGAATTCTATGCGAAAGCGATTCAATCAAGTGCGGTCGATTTTGATGTCATTTTTGGGCCTGCCTATAAAGGCATTCCGATTGCGACGAGCGTTTCCATTGCACTATTCAATCAATTTAACCGTGATACACCTGTTTGCTTTAATCGCAAAGAAGCCAAAGATCACGGTGAAGGCGGTAATTTGATCGGTAGCCCATTAACCGGCAATGTGTTGTTAGTCGATGATGTCATTACAGCTGGCACAGCCATTCGTGAATCCATGGCACTTCTTGAAGCCAATCACGCGAAATTAGCCGCTGTCTTTATTGCCTTAAATCGTCAGGAAAAAGGCAAAGGGGAACTTTCTGCCATCCAAGAAGTGGAACGCGACTATCAATGCCAAGTGCTTTCCATTATTGATTTGGATGATTTAATGCAATTCATTGAAAAAGAACCCGATTATCAGCAATATTTACCTGCGATGCGGGCTTATCGTGAAAGTTATGGTGTGTAATTCATCACTTGAAAAATAAGAATAAAGCCATATTAATGTAAGGGCAGACATTTGCGTCTGCCCATTATTGTCAAAAGACCTTTTGACCGCACTTTAGGGGAAGAGAATGTATTTTTTTGGAAAGATTATCGGCGTTTTTCTCGGTTTTAAATGGGGGGGCTTTTTCGGCGCCATCGCTGGACTTATTTTAGGCTCTATCGCAGATAAAAAACTCTATGAGCTTGGTTCGGTTAACTCTAGCTTTTTTAAGAAAAAAACGACCCGACAAGCGCTCTTTATGCAAACTACCTTTGCGGTACTTGGACATTTAAGTAAATCCAAAGGTCGTGTGACAGAAGAAGATATTCAACTGGCGAATCAGTTGATGAACCAGATGCAATTAGATGAGAGCCATCGCAAACTCGCTCAAGAGGCCTTTCGTCGCGGTAAAGAAGCCGATTTCCCTTTACGCCAGGTGATTCGTGAATTCCGCATTGGATGTGGACAACGTGCTGACTTACTGAGAATGTTCTTACACGTGCAAGTGCAGGCTGCCTTTGCTGATTCTCAATTACATGAGTCGGAAAAAGAAGTGCTTTATGTGGTAGCCGAAGAGCTTGGTCTTTCCCATATGCAGTTTGAGCAAATGCTGGCAATGGAAATTGCAGCTCGCCAATTTACCCAAGGTGGATTCTATCGCCAATACCAACAAGGCGGTTATCAACAGCAAGGTGGCTACCAATACCAACAACAAGGCGGATATCAACAATCTTCTGGCCCAACATTAAGTGATGCTTATAAAGTATTGGGCGTAAGTGAAAGCGATGATCGCAATGCCGTAAAACGTGCATATCGTCGTTTAATGAATGAACATCACCCAGATAAATTAGTTGCAAAAGGCTTACCGCCAGAAATGATGGAAATGGCTAAAGAAAAAGCGCAACAAATCCAAGCCGCTTATGATTTAATTTGTAAAGTGAAAGGCTGGAAATAGTGCGTGTTATCCTCGCCCCCATGCAAGGGGTGCTTGATCCTTTCGTTCGCCAGCTTTTAACCGAAGTGAATGAATACGATCTCTGCATCACCGAATTTGTCCGCGTAGTAGATCAACTCTTACCCGAAAAAGTCTTTTATCGTCTTTGCCCTGAACTCAAAAATCAGGGCTTTACCCCTTCTAAAACGCCCGTTCGTGTCCAACTTTTAGGTCAACATCCAAACTGTCTTGCTGAAAATGCCCATCGCGCCATTGAGCTTGGATCACATGGTATTGATTTAAATTGTGGCTGCCCATCCAAAACCGTTAATGGGAGCAACGGAGGTGCAGCACTTCTCAAACAACCTGAATTAATTTATCAAGCGACTCTAGCCTTACGAAAAACCGTACCTAGTCATTCACCTGTCAGCGTTAAAGTGCGATTAGGTTGGGATTGTACTTCACAAGCGTTTGAAATTGCCGATGCTGTACAACAAGGTGGCGCCACTGAAATTACTATTCACGGTCGAACTAAAGCCGATGGCTATCGTGCTGATCGCATCAATTGGGAAAAAATCGGTGAAGTGAGATCTCGCTTGACGATCCCTGTAATTGCTAATGGTGAAATTTGGCGCTGGGAAGATGGTCAAGCATGTTTGAAAGCAACAGGTTGCGAAGATCTAATGGTCGGGCGTGGTGCATTAAATATCCCAAACTTAAGCCTTGTACTCAAACAAAATTGCGAAAAAATGCCTTGGGTGGATATTCAAAAAATCTTGCAAAAATATGCGGAAATGGAAAATTTCCATGATTCTGGTTTTTATCATGTTGCCCGAATCAAACAATGGCTACGCTATCTCAATAAAGAATATCCTGAAGCAGATATCGTTTTTGAGCGAATTAAAACCAGCAAAACTGCAGAAGAGCTGAGAGAACGACTCTGTCAGGGCTAAAAAAGCGCGGTCAGAATAAACGGCTTTTTTAGCATTATCCCCACTTGTACGATGAGTGCTTACAGTCAAACAAAACTTGACAAAAATCAAAAAGCTATCATACAGAATCAGTAGAATCGATAAGGCATATACCACAAAAAAGGATAGGTGCCTTATGAAGACTCGTCTATTGCTTTCTAGCTTACTTATCGCATTAAGCGCAACATCATTTGCCCAAACGCATAAAGCGCATTGGTCTTATAATGGGAAAGAAAGCCCTGAACATTGGGGTGATTTGCTCACCGAGTATCAAACCTGTAAGCTAGGGAAGGTTCAGTCGCCTGTTAATCTGGAAGCAGATAACGGCATGAAAGTGGCAAATAAACCACTTAAGATGAATTACTTCCCTGCGGAGTATCAAGTAGAGAATAATGGGCATACCGTGCAAGTCAGTGTTGCACAAGAAAATGCACCATTTATTACGCTCAACAATAAACCATTTTATTTAAAACAATTTCACTTTCACACACCAAGTGAACATACTTTTAAACGCCAACATTATCCTTTAGAAATTCATTTTGTCCATCAGAGTGAAGATAAAGCATTAGCGGTTGTTGCCGTAATGGTCAATGAAGGTGAAGCTAATCCAGCATTAGCGCCAGTCGTTGAGAAAAAACTTACCGTTGGACAAAAAGAAAAATTGGCTCAACAGATTGATATTAAAGCGCTAATGCCAAAAGAGATGGCACGCTTCCGCTTAAATGGATCTCTCACTACTCCACCTTGTAGTGAAAACGTGGCTTGGACCATTTTTAAATCACCAATTCAAGCAAGCAAGGCACAAATTGCTGCGATAGAAGAAATGGAAGGGAAAAACAACCGCCCAACGCAACCATTAAATCAGCGTGATGTGGAAGTTGAACAATAAATAAAAAATGCGTGGATAGTTTCCACGCATTTTTTATTCAGATTAGAAAGATTAAAGGTGAATGTTGCCATCATAGATATGAGTCGCATCGCCAGTCATATAAAGCGGTGAGCCTACGCCTTCCCATTCAATAAGCAAGCTACCACCGGGTAGATCAACTTGCACTTTGTTATCAAGTAAACCTTGCATAATCCCAACAGCTGCCGCCGCACAAGCGCCACTGCCACAAGCTTGTGTTTCACCAGCACCACGCTCATATACACGCAACTTAATGTGATTACGATTGACGACTTGCATAAATCCAGCGTTTACCCTTTCAGGAAAACGTTCGTGGCTTTCTAAGAGTGGACCTAACTCTGCTACATTGGCCGTTTCAATATCGTCCACTTGAACAACACAATGTGGATTACCCATTGATACTGCACCACAAAGCACCGTTTGAACATCGGTACGTAGAATATAGTTTTTTTCAAATTTGTTTGCAGTAAAAGGTATTTTATTCGGCTCCCAAATCGGCTCGCCCATATTGACGCGAATTTGCCCATCTTCTTTTACCGTTAAAACCATCTTTCCTTTTTGCGTACTTACTGCAATATCCTTTTTATTGGTCAATCCTTTTAAGGTGACAAAACGCGCAAAACATCTTGCCCCATTTCCACATTGCGACACTTCACTGCCATCGGCATTAAAAATACGATAATGGAAATCTAAATCTGGATCATAAGGTGGCTCAACAATTAAAAGCTGATCAAAACCAATACCACGATGACGATCGGCTAAGCGTTTAATGGTTTCAGGGGTAAAATAGGCATTTTGCGTCACAGCATCAACAACGACAAAGTCATTGCCTAGGCCATGCATTTTGGAAAACTGCATGTTTCCTTCCTTGATTTGAAAATTTGTTGGCATTATAGAGAGCAATAAGCCGAATGGCAAATAGCCATAATAGACAAAGCGCGGTCAAAAAACACTTAATTTTCTCACCGCACTTTTATCATTACATCCAAGCGTTATTACGAATGATCCCTACTGCAATCCCTTCAATTTCAAAATGAGGTTGTTCTTCAAGATTAACGACTATCGGCTGAAACTCTTCATTTTCTGCATGCAGATAAATAACGGAACCTTTGCGTTCTAAGCGTTTTACTGTTACTTCATCTTCAATTCGTGCGACAACAATCTGTCCATTTCTCACATCTTTTGTACTATGAACAGCAAGAAGATCACCATCTAAAATACCGATATCTTTCATGGATTGACCATATACTTTTAATAAGAAATCAGCTTGTGGCTTAAACATATTGGCATCAACACGATAAGTACCTTCAATATGTTGCTCCGCTAAAATCGGTTCCCCTGCGGCCACGCGACCAATGAGTGGTAAGCCCTCTTCTTCCTCATCATTTGCACTGTCATCAATAATGCGAATACCGCGAGAAGCTCCCGCAACAATTTCAATTGCACCTTTGCGGGCAAGAGCTTTTAAGTGTTCTTCCGCCGCATTAGGGGATTTAAAGCCTAACTCACGAGAAATTTCTGCACGAGTTGGCGGCATACCTGTGGTTTCTAAATGGCGTTTTAAGAGTTCCAGCACTTCTTGTTGTCTGGCAGTTAATGGTCTCATATACACTCCTGTTACTTTATACAGAATAACTGTTAGTATATACAGAAAGATGACGATTGCAACAACTATTTTCTGGAGGCAAAAGTGTGGTCAATTTTTTCCATATTTTTGCGTGTTCATCATAAATCTCAATGTAAATTTTTAGAATTTGACTGGTCGAATGTGTTAAAATGCCAGACAATACCTAGAAATGTCTAACAAAAAGAGAATATTAATTATGTCTGGCATCGTAAGTACTTATCGTAAATTATTAGAATTACCGCTTTCGGTTCTAGTAAAAAATAATCCTATTCCTGCTCAACCTATCGAAGAGCTTCAACTCAATATCAATCAACCCATTCTTTACGTTTTACCTTATACCTCTCAAACTGACTTCGTGATTTTCCGTCGTAACTGTTTGAGTGTAGGTTTGCCTGATCCGGCTGAAAAAAATGTGATTGATGGCGTAGCATTACCACGTTATGTCTATTTAGACGAAGGTCGCCGCTTTTTTAAATCAAAAGGCGCAAAAGATGAAACTGTCAAAGTCTTTAATAAATACTTAGAATTGCACCGTGATGTTGCTGATTTAGATGTACAACTGATCCCTGTTTCTGTGCTTTGGGGACGTTCACCAGGTAAAGAAGATAAAGCAAGCTTACCAAATCTTCGCTTATTAAATGGTCTTCAAAAAACCTTTGCGGCAATTTGGTTTGGACGTGATACTTTTGTGCGTTTTTCTCAAGCGCTTTCTTTGCGTTACATGGTAAATGAGCACGGTTCAGATGAAAAAATTGCACAAAAACTGGCTCGAGTGGCTAAAATGCACTTTGCTAAACAACGCATTTCCGCGACTGGACCTCGTTTGCCAAACCGCGAAGCGATGTTTAATAAGCTGTTAAATTCTCAAGCAATTCAAAATGCGATTGAAGATGAGGCAAAATCAAAAAATATCAGCCGTGAGAAAGCCTATGCTGAAGCCGAAAAAATTCTTCATGAAATTGCGGCGAATGTAAGCCATTCAAGCCTTCGTGCGGCGGATCGTTTCTTACGTTGGTTATGGAACAAACTGTATTCTGGTATTGATGTACAAAATGCCGACCGAGTACGTAAATTAGCATTAGAAGGGCATGAGATTGTTTATGTGCCTTGTCACCGTAGTCATATCGACTATTTATTACTTTCTTATGTGCTCTATCACCAAGGCCTTGTACCGCCACATATTGCAGCGGGAATAAACCTAAACTTCTGGCCAGCGGGTCCTTTATTCCGTAGCTGGGGGGCGTTCTTTATTCGCCGTACCTTTAAAGGTAATCGCCTTTACTCTGCGATTTTCCGTGAATATTTAGGGGAATTATTCCACCGAGGTTATTCCGT
>OKWT01000335.1_pt1 | contig 8845 bp, 8 predicted proteins | sample 1607131 | NCBI WGS metagenome assembly OKWT01 (sample SAMN07501045, study PRJEB24779) | human gut metagenome
TCAAAAGAATTGATTATTGGCTTTGGTGATAGTGGTAATGATGAAGCGTTTTTAAGTTATTTAGATCACGCAATGATTATGTCTAACAGTCAAGATGAGGAAATGAAGAGTAAATTTAAAAATACAAAATATCCTTATTACAAAGGTATTTATACACATGTACGTGAATTTATAGAATATGAAAATGTTTAAATATGGAATTATTGGAATAGGAGAGGTGGCAAAAGTATAAGTTGAGGTTACAAATAAGGTTATTCTTCATTATTAATTGAATGTCTTCTATATATTTAATGAATTTTCGATATATGTGCTTTTCGCATTGATTTAGTCATTGAAATTAAAATATATACACACGTTCTATAAAAATCAAAAATAGGGAATAAGACAACACATTTTTCTTATTCCCTATCCAAGTATTACTGAATTTAATTATTTACTTATTTTAATCAGTTTAGTTAATAATTACCGCCCTGTCCTTTTGCACGTGCTTCAACTTGTCCTCTTAAAAATTTCATATACTCGTTAGATTCTTGAGCACTTTCGTGAATTGTCGCTGCTTCATCATCTGACATGCCTTCTGTATACGCGTCTAGAAATTCATCATCTGACATATTTCTAGCATCTTCTGCTGTATATTTAGGATGATGTGCTTCGTTAGTTGTGCCACCTGCAGATGGTTGGAATTTCCCTTCTTTTGCAAAACGATCTAAAGTAGGCGTCATTTCATCCATAGTAATCGTGCCATCTTTATTTACATCTGCTCTATCGATTTCATCTGCTAAAATGTGAGCTTCTTCATCATTAACGTTAAAAGCTTCTCTTAACCGCTTTGCTTTTTCGCTAAGTGTTTTAGTTGATGTCTCATTTGATACTTCGTTTGTTTGGCTATCAACTTGATTTTGCATTTCATCTTGTGAAATTGTATCTTCGTGAGTATTTTTATTTGAAGTCTGAGTCTCTTTTGAAGCTACATCAGTGTTTGCTTTTGAATCTTTATAATGACTGTATCCCAATCCCCCTGCAAATCCTAGCATCACAATGAGAAAAAATAAAATAAATCCTTTTAAAAACTTTTTCAATTAACCGTCCTCCACCCTTTTGAACTTCATTTATATTGTTATATTAATTTATTTTCTAACGCATTTCTACTGTTAATTTAAGGTATATAAATATTAGTTTAAAAAGTATAAAAGCATGTTTTCTGAATTCTTCTCATATTTATTGCTTCTAAATTTATATTTTTAAATATTGTGCAATTTATTTTAGAGATTTGTAGCAATTGTAATTGTTATAAATTAAAATGTATTTAATAACGATAATTAAAAATAAAGAGAGCAATAGTGAATTCGTAAATTAACGTTATTAAACTATGGATTTAGTAAACGTGTAAAACCAGTTGAAATATGAACACCATATATATAAATACAACAGTGATGATTTCATTATTTAAAGGAGAGAAACGAAATGAAAAGACACTTTTTAGCAATCGGAGCAATTACAATAACAACATTACTTGCGGGATGCGATTTTGGAGATTTGGTAGGACAGCATCAGTCTGGTAAGAAATCAGAAAATAGTAACACTCAAACCGAACAAGCTTCAAATAATAAAAATTCAAATTCTAATAATGGTCATTCAAGTAATAACAATGAGTCTAGAGGTAGAGTGGAAGATTTAACTCAATCGCAGAAGGTAGCATTAGCTATCAATGATCCCTCAGTTTCTCAATATGTCGTTAATGCAAGTGAATTAAGGAATCATTCATTTTATGCAAATTATAACGGCGGAGGCCAACGTAAAAGTATTCATACGTATAAGTTGGAAGCATTACCCAAAAAAGTAGAAGGTGCACCTAATGATATGACATTCTATACTGCAAAACCATCAAAAGGGTCATTTGTTACTCTTATCGGTATTGGTAATGAAAAGGTATTAATTGCAGGCACACAAAGTTCAGGTACATATCAACAATATGCTCATTCGGAAGCAGCAAGAGAATTAGATTTACATGAATTATTAGATAAATACGGTAAAAGTTCAAATTATAAAAATCTAGCAAATCAAATTACGTTTACACAAGGTCAATCATCAAATGCAAGTGAATATACATCAGATGAAAGGACGTCTAATAATGATGCATCTAATGATGACAAAGTTACTCGTGATAATGTAATAGATAAAGTTGAAGCGTATGAAGGTCATCAGCTAGATACCGATACGTATACATTTAAAGAACCCGAACAGAACGAAGATGGAGATTGGGGATTTTCTATTTTAGATAAGGAAGGCAATCTTGAAGGTTCTTATATTGTGACATCTGATGGTGAAGTTACAAAATACGATGAAAACGGGGAAGAAATAGAGTAAAAGTACAGTCAATTGTCGAAATTAAAAATTTAGAAAATGGAAATATTTCCCAGGAAATTGACAACGTTAGCATATTAAAAGCTAGCGTTGTTTTTGTATGCTTAACATTAATTCTCCTTTGTATTCTTTAATTATTATTTTTCTAAGCACTTTAAATTTACTTGTTGGATGGTTTGAAAAATATTCAAACACATATTGATTGAGCAAAGATTTTTAGTTTTATGGCTTTTAAAGTTCAATGCCAATGATACAATTGGAATAAAGCAAAATGTTTAGTAAAGTCAAAAATGAAGAGAGGATAAATTATTCAAATGAATCATTTTGGTAAGCTTCATCGTATATCATTAATATTAAATATTATGTTTTTAATACTCATGCCTAAAATCTATAGTTTTGATAATATTTATATATCAATAATTTGGACTTTGTTAGGAATAGCAAATGCTGTCTACTTATTGATTAAGCAAAGACAAGAAAACACCATTAAACGTAAATAAATTAAAAATAACTCACTTATTATGATGTGCACTCCAGAAGTTGGCCTAAAATCTATCTTTATGGGGTGTTTTTTATGATTGAATATGATAAATTTTATTTTAAAATTAAAGTTTTTCAAGAATATATAAATGGTTAAAAAACAAAGTAAAAAAATCATCAAAGGCTTGCCTCCTAAAAAATTATAGAAGACAAGCCTTTAAAATATTACACTAAATTATACTTCTTGTGGTTCAGTAAAAATCTTTAGCGTTTTTCTTTTTGTCTAAATCTTTTTTGATTTCATCAGGTGTTTTTGTTTGATATTTTATTAGATTTGATACTTTTTTGCTTTCTATCATATCACCTTGGAATTGAAAATTATCTTCAGATGATGCAAATGCAACAAATTCATCTTCTTTATTGTTATTGATATAGCCTTCAATAACAGCATCACCCATTGGTCCCTGTTTTAAACTTGTGAAATGGACAGATTTGATAGTATTAGGTTTTTTTGTGTTGTATTTAAGATAAAGCGTGATACGTTCTTGTTGCTCTTTGTAGTAGATTTCTTTTTGTTTTGCTTTTTCGTCATATTTCATTTTGAGGTAGACACCTCCAAAAATGATTAATATGACACTAATAAAGATCAAGATTTTCTTTTTTGACATAGAGTAGCTACCTCTTATTTGTGATGAATGAGTGTAGGATTCATACATAATAAAGATTTGACATATGGAATACTTGCAGAAGAAGCATAATATCATGAATCAAAGTATCTAAATATCACATTCTATATACTAAATGCTTGGTATTAAAATAAGACAAGGTACATTTCATTAACTGTACTTTGACTAAACTTATGTTATACCTGTACTTTATATTCAACTTCACTTGTTCTTCTTATCAAAATACGGTACAACAAATATTACAAATAAAGCACATCCAATAGCTAACAAAGAACCTAAATTTTCCAATTTATTCACTCCTTATTTTGTGTACAATATCAACACTATTATTCTTCAGAAATACTCTTAATTAATATTATTGCATCATCAAGTAACATACTGATACCTAATCGACCTGCTGATGAATCAAACTTGAAATAAGAATATTTAATTTTGCCACCAACTGACTATATGTTAAGAATCCTTTAGACATTTATTTGTGCTATAGTCCATTCTTTATATATATATTTATTGATATAACTTTATTGATTTAATATTTGTCTTTTCTGGAAGGAAGTTATATTTAATATTGATTGTAAGTCCGACGGGTTTTTTATTAATATCTAAACGATAATAACCAATAGGCCCACTACCTTGGTTATCTGTCACATTTTCGAAATCGGCTTTCTTTATAGTTTTTAAAAACTGATATGTCTGCTTATCTTTAGCAATCTTATGAAGTTGCTTTGTGTCATGATGTTGTATGGATTGATTTAATTGGTGTTCACTTGAGTGAATCACCCACATGTCGAAGAAGAAAAAGTTAATAACAATATAACTACAGGCTTGGATAAAGAGAATAGCAACTATAAAAATCAATCTTTTCATTGATATGCACCTTATTTTTAATGAAATATTTGCTTCTTATATTTAATTTATCATAATATTGTTCAGTTTAACTTAAAATTCACGATGTTCAATATATGTTCATCATTCTATATTTTGTATAAAAAGCATGGACTATATATAACAGTTTGCTCATTTACTTTTCGGCCCACTATATGTTTAAGTAATCAGTCTAAAACTTATTTTTATGTCACTTTTGTAAATTGCTCGAGATTTACTACTACTTAATATTAAACAACCTCCCTCTGACTCAACAGGGGAGGTTCATTTATTGTTTATTATACTTACCGCTCGCATACTTATACTTCTGAACGTGCATCCATACGTGCTTCAAAAGTATCGAGTAGTTCTCTTGCTTCGGCAATGGATTGGGTGTTCATTAATTGATGGCGGAGTTCGCTAGCGCCTCTAATGCCGCGTACGTAGATTTTGAAGAATCTGCGTAAACTTTTGAAGTGTCGGGCTTCATCTTTATCATATTTTTCAAATAAAGAGAGATGTAAGCGTAATAAACCTAATAATTCTTTGCTTGAATGTTCGCGTGGTTCCTTTTCAAATGCGAATGGGTTATGGAAGATCCCTCTACCAATCATAATGCCATCAATACCATATTTATTTGCGAGTTCTAGACCAGTTTGTCTATCGGGGATATCACCATTGATAGTTAATAGTGTATTTGGCGCAATTTCATCACGTAATGTCTTGATTGCTTCGATTAATTCCCAGTGTGCATCTACTTTACTCATCTCTTTACGGGTACGTAGATGAATGGATAAATTTGCGATATCTTGTTCGAAGACGTGTTTTAACCAGTCTCGCCATTCATCGATATCGTAATAACCTAAACGTGTTTTTACACTGACCGGTAGACCACCTGCTTTAGAAGATTGAATGATTTCGGCTGCCGTTTCAGGTCGTAGAATTAAGCCGGATCCTTTACCTTTTTTCGCAACGTTTGCGACAGGGCAACCCATATTTAAATCTATACCTTTAAAGCCCATATCCGCTAAGCCGATACTCATTTCTCGGAATTGTTCTGGTTTATCGCCCCAGATGTGCGCTACCATTGGTTGTTCGTCGTCACTAAAAGTTAAGCGTCCGCGCACACTATGAATACCTTCAGGGTGACAGTAACTCTCAGTATTGGTAAATTCAGTAAAAAATACATCTGGTCTCGCAGCTTCACTGACAACATGCCGAAAGACAATATCTGTCACGTCTTCCATAGGCGCCAAAATAAAAAATGGACGTGGCAATGTACTCCAAAAATTTTCTTTCATGATTTATTTAAACCTTCTTTATAATAATAATCTCGAATTTTTACGCATGATGATATTACCACAAAACTCACATAGCTGACTACAACTTTTAAATAAATGATTACTGAGTTTTCGCGCTTAATTGTTTAATAAATGTTTAAAGTGGTAAAGTCTATATATATACTATTTTAATATATAAATTTAGAAAGGAACATGCACATGAGTGAAGCAAATCATAAAAACATCGTTGTTGTAGGTGCAGGAATTATTGGTACGTCAGTAGCGACAATGCTTTCAAAAGTAAGTCCTAACTGGCATATCGATATGTTTGAAAGACTAGAAGGCGCTGGTATTGAAAGTTCAAATGAAAATAATAATGCTGGGACAGGTCATGCGGCATTATGTGAATTAAACTATACAGTTGAACAAGATGATGGTTCAATTGATGCATCTAAAGCGCAAGAAATTAATGAACAATTCGAATTATCTAGACAATTCTGGGGTAATTTAGTTAAAAATGGTGATATTTCTAATCCTGAAGAATTTATTCAACCATTACCTCATATCAGTTTCGTTATGGGACCAACAAACGTTAACTTTTTAAGAAAACGTTATGAAACACTAAAAACTCTTCCAATGTTCGATACAATCGAATATACAGAAGACATGGAAACAATGAGAAAATGGATGCCATTAATGATGGAAAATCGTGAACCAGGTCATCAAATGGCAGCAAGTAAAATTGATGAAGGTACAGATGTGAACTATGGTGCGTTAACACGTAAGTTAGCACATTACTTAGAACAAAAATCTAATGTTTCATTAAAATACAATCATGATGTTGTAGATTTAACACAAAGAGAAGATGGCAAATGGGAAGTTGTCGTTGAAAATAGAGAAACTAAAGAAAAGATAACTAAAATAGCAGATAAAGTGTTTATTGGTGCTGGCGGTCACTCTATTCCGTTATTACAAAAATCTGGTGTTAAACAAAGAGAACACCTAGGTGGTTTCCCAATCAGTGGTCAATTCTTAAGATGTACAAACCCAGATATTATTAAACAACATGCGGCTAAAGTTTACAGTAAAGAGCCTCAAGGTAAGCCACCAATGACTGTACCACACCTTGATACACGTTATATCAATGGTAAACAAACATTATTATTTGGTCCATATGCGAATATCGGCCCTAAATTCTTGAAATTCGGTTCAAATTTAGACTTATTCGAATCAATCAAACCATATAACATTACTACAATGTTGGCTTCAGCAGTTAAAAATGTACCTTTAATTAAATATTCAATTGATCAAATGATCAAAACTAAAGAAGGTTGTATGAACTATTTAAGAACATTTATTCCTGATGCTAAAGATGAAGATTGGGAACTTTACACTGCTGGTAAACGTGTTCAAGTTATTAAAGATAGTGAACAACACGGTAAAGGTTTCGTAGTATTTGGTACTGAAGTTGTCAATTCAGACGACAATTCTATGATTGCATTATTAGGTGAATCTCCAGGGGCTTCAACATCATTATCAGTTGTATTAGAAGTTTTAGAGAAAAACTTCGCTGATGACAAAGAAGCATGGGAACCTGTTGTTAAAGAAATGGTACCAACATACGGTCGTTCATTAATTAATGACGAAAAATTAATGAGAGAAACACGCCGTGAAACTTCTAAAAACTTACATTTAAATAGATAAGTATTTTAAAAATAGAATTATATGTCACGAAATAATGACATGATGTGTGCACCTCGTAGCATTAGGTAGAAAGTCTAATGTTACGGGGTGTTTTTTATAGGAAATAGGAAGGAGGTGCGATTTAATCAATGAAGAAAATATGTAAGATAGTGAGATGTGTAAAGACGAAAAATAAATAAGGTGAGTGAATATTAAAAACGGATACTATACATGATTTTACTTAATTTCTTTAAGAAGTAAAAGAAGAGATGTTTAAAGGTATAAGACCGTTGTTATGTCGAAATATGTTTGATTATTCTTCTTGTAAGTATTATGTCGGTGTTGTAGAGGGTGAAATTTATTATTTCAACTAACAAAATATTGAAAAGTTATTTTGATCAAGATAGATTTCAAGATTTATTTTAGGAAATAAAAGATAATTTATATTCTAGAATTTAACAAAGTACAGTGACAAAAGAAGAATATTTTGGTTTAAACTAACTTAAGTCATATATAAGAAAATGAAATTATTAAAACATTTCGGAACACACTTCATTATAAAGTGAAGGTGTTCTTAATCTATGTTTGCTCATCTTTCACACTGTAAACTAAAACCTACTTATAACTCACATGTGTCTCAAATTAAAATATAAGAAATTACCTAATTCATGTGTTTGGCTATATAGTATAAAGGTTGCACGGTGAAGTGTGAGATAATAAAGGTGAGAGTGAGGGTTGTCTGACGTAAGACATACAGCACTCTAAAAAGAATAGCTCCCCAATTTCTACCAGTAATACAACAATATGCAAATGGTATGTCTGAAACTTATCACTGGCATATCTACGTCTTTGTATTAAAAAACCAACAAACACGTATGTTTAAATAGCGCATTCTTCAAAATGTTACTTTAAAGATGTGTGTTCTGAACCGCGTGATTGTAGGCTTTTTTATTTTATATATTCATTAATTTCTCTTCTTGACGGATACGTACAATTAAAAAATAAGCATATGGAACTAATAAGAGTGTTGTGTATGTAGCATGTGTTAGTAGCAATACACCAATTAATTCGGGAATGATATTTAAAAAATAGTTTGGATGTTTCGTTACTTTATATAATCCTGACTTGATAATAGGGTGGTTGGGCAGTATAAATAATTTCAATGTCCAAATACGACCTAATGTCTTAATAACTATAAATAGCATGATATAAGCGATGATCAATATGATTAAGCCAATGCCGTTAAGTAGACTAAATGTATCCTTACGAATGAATGCTTCTATAGCTGCACTCATGTAAATCAACACGTGAGTAATGGCTAGAAATTTTGAATTTTTAATACCATATTCTACAGCGCCATCTACCTTTAGCTGTTTTGCATGTTGCATTGATATCTTTAAGCTGATGAGTCGAATACAGAAAAAGATAAATAAGATAGTTAAAATCATGATGTCCTCCATTGTTTGTTATATAAATGTTCTTTTGCTC